>Ga0126342_10020634_pt1 | contig 11063 bp, 9 predicted proteins | sample Cyp1metagenome_FD_92528 | JGI IMG/M metagenome (GOLD analysis project Ga0126342, IMG submission 92528) | Coral microbial communities from Lord Howe Island, Old Settlement Bay, Australia - Cyphastrea 1 metagenome | ecosystem: Host-associated > Invertebrates > Cnidaria > Coral ...
GTGACCCTGTTGATGCTTCGAGCTCCAGCTCCTCTAGTTCATCCTCTTCAGATTCTAGCACCGAGAGCGAGCAGTAAAATGATTGGTCGAGCCACTGCTCTCTTCTGTTATTGGAAGAACAAAGGCAAATTCCAGCGTATAAGTATGAAACATGGAAAAACGATAAAAGGAAAAAAAAAACGATAACAATTTCAGGGAACAAGGATTTTCCACGGGTTTTTTTTACAACCTCATGTAATCGTAGATTTATAGCCAGGTACTTCCCATGTTTTTTTCTCTCCTGAGTTTAGGATCATACTTTTTTTAGTCCCACGGTTTTTGTGGGACAAAAGTCTCCAGGAGAAGCAAGAAAAGCGCGCTGCAGGAGGAGTATCATGGGGATACCCCAGGGTAAACATACAGAAAATGATCGAAAAAATGATCGTTGGGACTGCATATCTATGAGAACGTTTATCCCAGGATAAACCAAAACATCACCTTTTTTGTATAATGGCTGCAACTGGCAACTCTACAGCTATTTTCAACCTTGTGTTTTTGTCGATTGTTATTTGTGTCAGCCTTGTAATGCGTGGAAGCTGGTAAATCATGATCATTTCTTAGTTCAGGTAAGTAAAGCATTGGATTTCATCCAGAATCCAGATAAGTTGATAATCTTCAAATGGCCTAGGACCAGGAGCCAGGCGTCCCGAGGAGCAGCCGCTGAAAGGTGCGGTACATGGCTTGATGTGGCCTCAGCTTGCGCGAAGCTCCCAATGGAAATTCACCAGTTGTTTCTTCACTATGGAAATATATGGATAACTTTAGTATAAATATATGTGTAATATAAAGTTATCTATTAGGATTATATGTGTAATAATTCATGACTTGGGGTCATCTAAATTCATGAATGTTGATATTTTTAGGTCTTCATTCTGGGATGACGAGGGGAGATGATCAGATGATCTTCCCGTAGTTTGGCTTAACTACAGATCTGCCCGCCATGGCCTGCACCACGAAGAAGCTATGCGTCCACACACAGCTGGCAGACCGACCGGCATCGCTCACTGAACCCTGTCAGTTGGGAAAAAAAAGTGCGGGTGTATATGGAGTGTATACACACATATATTTATGTGTATATATATATATATATATATATGTAAAAACAAAAACTATGTCTATAACAGTCTATATACATATATATATATATATTTATGTGTGTAGATGTGTATGCATATGTGTAAATAATTAAATAAAAAATAAATACATAAATAGACAAATAAATAAACAAATAAATAAATAAATAAATATATATATATATATATATACACATGCATACATAAGTGCGCGCATGTGTGCATATATATATATATATAAATTTGCATGCGTGTGGTTCCTTTGTCCATGTTCAAATCTCAGCATTTGTTGGCACGCAGACAAGGTGAGAAAGTTTGCGAAATCAGTGCATTTCATTCATTCATCAAAGGTCAAAAAGATTGATGTTGATTTCCTGGGATAAGAAAACTGGCTCATGATGCCCACCATTCCGGCATTTATTTATTTTTCTTAGTGGCCACCTTTGGTGCACTGCGTGGGCGCTTTTCCCAGGAAGCAGTTCGCTGCTTTCTGCACCTTATGCGCAAACCTGCGCCCCCTCTAGCAGCTCCTTGGTCCTGCATCGATGCCTTTTGGAGACAGGAGCAATGATAAAGATATGTGCTAAGTACTCATGTAATCTCATCGAATCTAATTATATACCCTGCAAAATTAAAAGAAAATTCAGGGACTCTCAAACTGAATTCACTTGGCAGTTGTGTTTCTAAAGCTACCGGCAACCAAGTGATTTTGTGTCGTTTTGGGACCTCATTTCGAGGAGACCAGGCGGGTGCAATGTCAGGCGCGCAAGAAACTTGAAAAACAAGTGGCCTTGGTAGGTGGTTACCATACATATATAAATTGGCTGTATCTCCCCAAGCCTTTGTTTATCCTTTATCTCTGCAGGACCCATACAAGTTTGTCTAAGAATAGGCCACCCCCAAAACCCTATGATTATCATATGTTATCATGTATGATTGTCCCAATTAAAGTGGCAATTTGGGTCCCAACCAACACCCCCCTTGTTTGCGTCCATGGCATGACCGGCAGGTGCTTTCCAATATCAAGGCCACCAGAGCACGCGTTGCGAAGGCACAGCTTAGGGTCTCATGCAACTCCGAGTTCAACATCACCGAGGTGCATCCAGAGCAGCTGGGTTCAACAAAAAAAATGGGGAGCTCAGTGCTTCTTTTCCGGCTTCAAAAAAAGGTGCTGAATGTTTGGTTGTTTGGTTGGGGGCGGCCTCTATCATTTTGATTGTAAAGGTGAATTTCATTCAATTTCTATGTTTGCATCAACGTGTTGGAAGCATCTCATGTCATTGATCAACCTCACTCGATAATTCCAGCAGGGCCAGAGTAGATGTTCACTGTTTGATCATGTTTCAAGGACCTCAAGGACCACCCCCTCTTGTATAAGTGTTATTTGTTCTACATTACCAGGAGCAGTCAGTTAAGAAGATCAATTCGCTTTCATGGGCGTTAAATTGTATTTTAGAAACCTCTTTGATACCTTCCCTGATCTTCTTTGAAATTGGCTGATGCCATCCTACCTTTCAGCACCTTCACCTCACCCAACGCTGCTGATGGGTGGTTTCAAATATCATATGTTTCTATGTTTGCATATGCATGCATGCATATATATATATACATACACACACATATTAAACACATACAATACTGAAGCACATATGTGTTTATATAGTTTAGATGCTTTTTAGGGACAATTTATTATATTCACAGAACCTGTTAGCTTTATTTAAAGGCCTAGTCGGCAGTTTACCAATCATATGTTAACAATATCAACATCATACATAATAAACCAATGCATAATACGCACATATCATTGGTTACTATACATATCATTGAGTTAGTCAATGTTAATCATGTGATATCATATGTACATAGACATGTATAGAATAGATATGTATAGATATGTGGTTCCCTTTTGCTGACCCCGGCAGTTTCAAAAGCCCAAGGCTTTGCCGATTGCTGGGCTACGAGCCGAATGAAATGGTTGGAATGCAACTGGGCTGCCATGGGCCCCACGGGTTAACCCGTGCCGTAAAACAAGGGCTTCGCTTGGGGCTATTTGGGGGGGAAAGGGATGAATTTTATAACGCTTCTTATGTTTGGGTTATTGTTTGCATTAATTTTAAGTCAGTGAAATTGGACGTCTAAAAGTTGCATTTTTTGTCATGCCCGATGGCATGACTCAATTACCTGATCATATTATCTGATTTACTCGACCATGATTGCCATCCATTGTGGAGAATCCTGTGCACAGGCAATTAGAAAACAGACAGCTGGGGCTTTCATTGTTGCGATGTCAGCACAATGGTTAGTGAATGTTAGTGAAATAACAAGCAGTTTCGATATAAAGTTTCTTGCTCAAACTGTGTGACAGGCTCCAAGCAGGCTTGATCGGTGAAAGTTTCTTGATAATTTGGACATCTATTCTGCATTACCTTGGTGGTAGTTTCAAGTGTATATATATATACATTGAATTGTGAACATTTCTACATATATGATCATATACATTCATTTGCCATGTATGTGACATATGCACCATTTCATTGCTTAAACAAGTAGAATCTGTGAACCAACTGACTTTCACACTGCTTCAGCATCGTGACGTACAACACTTCACCAAGGAGCATCTTAGGGTTGATGTCACCAGTGGTGGCAGATGCTCATGCAACTTGCCGCAAAGTGTGACGGGAATGTGGTGATGTCCTGAGATGTATTCCTTATTGACCTCTTTTGTTCACATGGAAGTTTATGGATCTCTTTATGGATCCTTTTTGTCCTTTATGGATCTCTTTATGGATCTATTTATAGATGACGTAGATATTTGTTCCAAGGGAAGTGACCCATGTCTATGCTCTTCTATCCTGCTAGATACCCAAGATGGGACGATACATCCATATAAAGACTTCCTGCGCACAGTGTGCATAGTAATCAGTATCAATCATCAATCATCCATTTCCATTAGATGTGCGTAGAAATCATCAAGGATCGCCCCACTTACAATCCCATCTCATTAAATCCCTATCATTACTAACTTATGCCATTTAACAGGATGCCCCAAGAATACTATCAACATATAAAAATGCCCCCAGTGAAATCTCATTAGTTACCCAATTCTACATAGTATTAAATCCCCCAGCTAATTACTCCCAAGAATCGCCAGTCCATTGGGGGGGTTCTCCGTCGAGTCGTTTTTCTCGGCTGAGGCATCCATGTTTCGGCAGCTCAAACGCGCGGGCGCGGGAGAGCGGTGTCAGGCCATGCAGACAGGGCATTTAAGATGCCGACCCTTGGTTGTACCACCGGTGCTGGGTCAATTTCAGGAGAATTTCCATGGGAGTCCGATGTGGGAACCCAGAATGCCAGAAACAAACTTTGGGGATATACCTTCAATCAACGCATCTTACTCATGTTGGATATGTTCGTTATAGTATATAAGTATACGTATCAATTGCTGTTGGGATATGGCACTTGGGATAACACACTATTACACTATACTGTATGTGGGCGGTTGTTTTTTTTGGCATATGATATGATCATCAATGGTGGCTGGTTGATGATGGCTTCCAAGTGTGGGATCCACACTTGGGCGTACCCCAATTTGCTGATGGATGATTTTTCTTTCGGCGATTAGCGGGATAACCATCCCCAAATATCAGCCATAAAAGCACTACTGCTGGTGATGTTTTTTGATTGTCGTTGTGGAGCACCCATTAGTCAATATTTTTGCGGCGCCAGAGTCTGGACGGGGATAGATGATCATATTATCGAACATTATAGAACCAAGACAGTCGATATATATATATATATGTAAATGTATATACACATATATATACACATATATATATATATACTATATATATATAACGACATCAAAATCCATCATGCATTTAGACAGAATTGAGGTACGACAGATAAGCCGTATTAGAATGTACAGTAGCAATGTTTGGTCATGATTTAGCCAACCAATCGAGAGCGATATTGTGTGTCCCATTTGGGGTCCACTCCGAAGGCGGGAAATATATCGAGTGACGCAAATGTGTTTAAGGCTGCTTAAGCAGAACAGGAGCCTTTTTGATGGATCATTTTCCATCGGTGAGAAAAAGGGATCACAATCAATTGCATATCTGAAATGTTGCAAGAGGCCAGCTGGCTCAACATAAAGAAATTTCATGAATTTTCATGAACTTAAACAGATATCCGAAGTTTACCCTTAAAGATTATCACATTCTCCCGGCTTTCGTCATGTTTGAGGCGATAGCATCGTGTTGGATGCGGACAGGAATCCAGTTCCCTGCCGATTGACAGCACCTTGGAAAGCATGTTTTCAGTTTTTTTGCCCAATATGAAACACCAGTTGGCCTTGGTTTCATTGTTGGGCAACTTCTATCATCAAAACAGATTGCCAAGTTGATTGGTGTTTATGTCTAGCCTTTGCTTTCATGGAACGCATTGCATGCAACATCGAGTGATTTCCTATCGCGATTGGTTTGGTAGACAATCTGCAGTCCATTCATTCTCGAAACTCCCTGCACCAATTTCTATGCGGTGCAAAAAAGGGTGCTGTCTTCGTCCAGCCAGATTTTCCGACGACTGGAGGTTTGACTGCATCCCTGGGGTCCCTGACGAACCTGACCTGAGGTTCAGCTGCGCATGGATTTGTCTTCCGAGCTCGTCGTTTGGCGAAAAATGTTACGCTTGTGGTTTTGGTTGGGTTTTTTCCAATAAACGACTACCACGTGGGCATGTTTATACCATCCGCTGAAATTGTGAATTTGGGGATGGTTTACCACATGGTGATTTTGTTGGCTGTGTGATTTAATCGTCAAATATATGGGAATGTCATAGGGGTTTCAATGCAACACATGTAAGGATATCACAAGCAAAGGTGTCGATACAAGAGTACAAGGGATAGTCACCAGAAATATCTTGAAACTGTTGATCCAGAGGTGAAGTCTTTATAGTAACCCCCAAACAGACACTTGAACAGATTAATTGTCTGTATATCATTATTTTCTTGGGTGATGGGGGGGTGCTAGACAGTCTTCCAGCCACTGTGGTCAGCATAGTTCATGCAATCCTTTTCTGGGGAAACCTTGGACCGGTAGTTGAAGAGTTGAATAAGCAATCCCATCCCTCATTCATATTAGTTGCACCCCCATTCAACAATCAACAGTCCCAAACAGTTTGTTTTTGATCCAAAACCCTACAAAATCATGGTTTCTGGGGGTGTTTCAATGTGTTTGTATTAGGGAGATAGGATTACGACGTAACTATTTATGTCATGGCTGTTATGGTATCCAAGATTAGCCCTGTGGTGTTCCTTCCTTGTTTGAGAGCGTAGTCAGTCCCATTTAGCCTCTGGCAGCTCATGCGCAGTCTGCACCTCTGCAACGAAAGATAATATATACCGGTTTTTCAGTCGGGTGCAGGAGCGGGAAACTCGTTTTCTTTTTGTATTGGAAATCCTCTACAAACAAATGGAGGTGTCAATATCGGAAAATCATCTATAAATCGTTGATTTCCCATTGCCATGTTACCAGAGGGTAGATCGAGAAAAACAGTTTCTTGCTGTGCTTACGTTCTTACCCACAGTGTATTGAGCTGTCAGCCTCTCAATTGGTTGGAGGGGAGTGTCAAAGGAAACGTCCACATGCGATAGTAGGAAGAAGCATGATGTCCCGTAAATGTTCCCTTAAACCAACATTTTCCCATGTATGCTAATGTATATGTCCATGCATTGGGACAGCCTTGCAAGTTGCGCCACAATTTGTGTAGTTCACTTTGTAAGTACGACGAGTATCAACGAGTCAGACACCTCGCAGTTGTTGAACGTCAGTATTTATTTGGAGTAAAAGGATGAGAGCGTCAGTATAATTTTATAGGATGTAACAATTGAAATACCAACATCAAATTGTCAAGTCTTGGATGCTGATACGTCCTTCCATTCAGCTCCAGGTTTTCAATGAGATCCAAGGGAAGGTATCACAATCTGTTCCGCGCGGCTTTGGGCAGCCACTCAGCAGCACGTGGATCCATTCTTGGTGCTCCAATTTTGACCCATATCCGGGAAACTTAATCTTTGTGTATTCGTGCATTATTTATAATATAGCACATGGTACATATATGTGTGTAATATGTCCTATATGTATCTATATATATATATATATATGGGTGTGTGTGTGTGTCTATAATATGTGTGTGTAATTGCATACATAAATGTATAGAGAGAGAGAGAGAGAGACAGAGAAAACAAGAACACCTACTGTATGGTAGGCGGCTGTTACTCTGTGTATAGTGGGTAAGAGGGAATCTTACGAATGTGTATTCGTTCAAGTTGGGTTACCAGAGGGGGTGCCATATTTCAAAAACAAATCACGATCAATTCCAAACCTGGCACGTGACTCGGCAGACCATGGAAGAGGTGGATGTGTCTGAGATTTACCCCCGCCCGTGGGAAAATGGCAAAATTATGCTTTAAACCAAAGTAATGGGGTGCGCAACTTTCAGACAAACTTCAGACTGAGATTTCTTGGTGCCCAGATTTCCGCCCGGCGGTTCCCCAGCTGCGACCTTCGAGGTATATCCGGCAAGAGCCAGGGCTACACCTAGTGGATGCTAAGGAGCCAACCTGTCAACTTGACCATCCACACGCCATTTCCTTTGGGAAATGAGCTTGAAACCATCGAATTGGGGGGTACCCTCTGGTAAACATACAAAAAAACTATGGAAAATCACCATCTTAAATAGGTAACTCAACTATAAATGGACCATTTTAAATAGCTATGTTAAATTACCAGAGGGTACCCTGTTTCAAAAGAAGCCAAATTGCTGAAGATGTATGGCTTTAGGCCTTCCTCACAAGACAACTGTTTTCCGGCGGCCTTCAAACTACCAAAGGAGCGTTCAACCACTTCAATTTGCCAGTGTATCCATCTCCGGCAGCAAAACTGTTTTTCACATCTTATATTTGAATATATTTTAGATCAACTTGGGTTAATCAGTCAGGTTGATTCCATTTGAGTCCTCATTGTGATGAATCTGAATGGAACATGATGGAACCATTTTGATTCTTCCTTGGCTGCAGAATTCACCATGATCCCGAGCTTCTGTGGTGGTCATCCTGCGGCTGTCCCCAGGAGGTTGCCTGCATAATGACCGACTTGGCCAACACCACAAGCCTCCCGCAGCACCACCGAGTTCAACGGATATGATCCGTGAAGGGAGGAGGAATTAAATATTAAACAACAGTTAAACACCGCCAGAAACCATGGTTTAGTAGGGGATGAAATCACACAATTTGGACATTTAGGGTATTTAATATTAGGAGGGTGGGATTGTTATACTTCTGGGTAAGCCAACGAGATTAAGAGTCTAATTCAATTTGATCAACTTGATCTTTTGCCATTAATGGAGGCATATGGGTGCATTAACTAACCATCACAAAAAATACAAAAAAAGTGTTGCATCTAAGATTGGCTACGACTTCTAAGGGGAGGAAGAGGGAATTTCTGGAAGAGCAGGGACGGAGCATGACAGCCAGCATTGTAAAGAACCCAAAAAGAGTGGGATGATGGGATTCAGCAGCTTTGCGGAGCATTTTTGGGGCGCTGATTCATATGTGAAAAAGAGCACCAGCTTTGAGATTTGCACTTAAGCTGGGAAGATTAGAACACATCATGAAAACATATCTTTAGAGATGCTATAAAACCATATTTTTTAACATCCTAGTCATTATAATATCATCAGATATATACTATATCATAATTTATCAATTTTTGAAAGCAATGAAACCATGCTTCTCTATTGAATCTATTACGGAGGGTACGGGGGGTCATTTCTATAGGTACGGGTACGGGTACGGGTGTTCGGTACGGGTGTTGGGTACGGGTACGGGTGTTGGGTACGGGTGTTGGGTGCGGGTGTTGGGTACGGGTACAGGTGTTGAGTATTGTTGGGTACGGTTACGGGAATTGGTATTGGGTACCGTTGTTGGGTCCGGGTACGGGTGTTGGGTATATGTTTGGGTGCGGGCACCGTACCTATGTACCGTACCCATGTACCGTGTCCATGTACCGTGCCACCGTACCCATGTACGGTACTCATCTACAGTACCACCGTACCCATCGTACGCATGTACCGTACCCATGAACCGTACCCACTGTACCCACCATACGTACCCAGTTAGCGACCGATCTATATAGCAAGCGATTTTTTGATATCTTTGACATTAGTTTGAAATTAATCTATACATTGTTTCATAAAAAAAATAAAAATCGGTTGCCAGATCGGTCGCTAACTGGGTACGTATAGTGGGTACGGTGGGTACGGTACATGGGTACGGTGGGTACGGTACATGGGTACGGTACCCACCGTACCCACCATTGTACCCAGGTAGCGACCGATCTAGCAACCAATTTTTTTAAATACATCTTTTGAAAATTATTATTAATAAAAACTTTTTAAAAAAATGTTTTATCTTAAAAAATCGGTTGCTAGATCGGTCGCTAACTGGGTACGTATGGTGGGTACGGTGGGTACGGTACATGGGTATTGTACCCAGTACCATACTTACGTACCCATGTGCCGCACCTATGCACCCATGTCCCGTACCATGCGTACCCTGTTCGCCGTACCTGTAGTTTTGTCCAAACCGTACCTGAAAAAGGTAGCCATTAGAGCATTGCCCTTGAAAATTGATAAATCATAATTATATAATTATCATATAATACTCAGGAGATCATAATTTACATCATCCTTGCCTTGGTCTCCTGAGCCTCCTATGATCGATGTCCAGTGCCCCGCAACGTCCCCGTGGGGTCCAGGTTTCTCGATCCAGCAGCCGCCACGTGTCATGGCGGAGTTACTCCACAAGGCCTGCGTCAATGTCATAAACCCTGGGTTTTTCAGATATTATATGGCAGAATCTGATATGATATATTATACATATGGTATACTGTATCTTATATAACTATATATATATATTTATGCATATATATATATTATGGTATATTTTTCGTTTTTTACAAAAACTCTATTCATTAAAAATTCCACTGTATGTTTCTTCGTTTTCCATTTCGTGTCTGAGACAGCGATCTGCAGCCGCTCCTGAAATGTCCTGCTGCGGTGAAGGTCTATGTCACCGCAAACGCAGTGGTTGAAAGAGAAGCTCTTCCATACGTCTACATCCATGAAATTGTTGGAGATAGCTGCTTGGTACTTAGTGTTAAAGGATCCATCAATATGAATCAAGCTGACAGATGTTTTAGATTTCCCATGTTTTAACTGTTAATGTATACCACTATTTTTGCTTGCCATGCCCAATTCTTGCTGCTTCTGCAAGGTTATGCTATAATGTTGCCAAATCGGGGGAATCGTGTGAAGTTTTTGAGACTACATGGGATATGTCGAACTCAGGGATGACTGGAGTTTCCTGGAGCCAACAGTCAAGTCAGCACGGAGAACTGCAAGATGCACACCATTTGGCAATAGTTGAGAGGAGTCCCGATATGACTATGACTCAGACACGCACCTTCATACATACATGCATGCATGCATGCATCCATCCATACATTCATACATACATAGATTCATACATACATAGATAGATACATACATACATAGATACATACATAGACATTCATACATACATACATACATGCATACATACATACATAGACATACATAGACATACATAGACAGACATAGACATACATAGACAGACGTAGACAGACGTAGACAGACATAGACATACATAGGCATACATAGACATACATAGACATACATAGACATACATAGACATACATAGACATACATAGACATACATAGACAAACATAGACATACATAAACATACATAGACATACATAGACATACATAGACATACATAGACATACATAGACATACATAGACATACATAGACATACATAGACATACATAGACATACATAGACATACATAGACATA
>Ga0126342_10020635_pt1 | contig 11062 bp, 11 predicted proteins | sample Cyp1metagenome_FD_92528 | JGI IMG/M metagenome (GOLD analysis project Ga0126342, IMG submission 92528) | Coral microbial communities from Lord Howe Island, Old Settlement Bay, Australia - Cyphastrea 1 metagenome | ecosystem: Host-associated > Invertebrates > Cnidaria > Coral ...
ATTATATAAATATAAAAATTAAATAAATTAAATATAAAAATAATTTTAAATATTATATATATATTATAATAATTATAGGTTTATAATTAAATTTCCATATTTTAAAAATATAATATTTTAATTTTATTTAATAAATTATAATTTTAAATAAAAAAAATAATAATAAATAATAAATTAATTATTAAATATAATTTTAAAATTAAAATTTATAAATTATTTATAAATAAATTTTAAATTCCCAAATTATTAAATAGTAAAATTATAATTTAATTCATTATAAAAAAAATATTTTTTTATTTTATTATAATATAATTTTTCCATAAGTCATACATAGTTAATATAATTTTTGGGTAGGTAATACGACTTAGAACATTGATCCAGTAGTAGATTAAAAATTAAATATAATTTAAAATTATATTTTTTATAAATAAGAATTTAAATTATGTTTTATTAAGATATAGTCTGGTATTAGTTTTTTTTTATAAATTAGATTTAAATTTAAATTTAAATTATATCGATAATATATTTAATATTGATAATTATGAAATAATAATAAAATTTATTAAATAAAATATTATTAAATATTGTGATAAAATAACCAATTTATAAGGAGTAGTTTGTTTTCGAAACGGCTTCAAAGGTAAAGAGCGTTGAAAACATAAATGCCTGCAATTTCGGAGAAAGATTCTCGGCTGATTTCTCCAGGTCGAGGTTCTTCATCAGCCACCTCCACAAAGGTTTCCTCCATGTCAAGGTAATTCTGTCTGCCTGCAGCTATGATGCTTGATCATCCACTCAGTATATCTCAATGTATCTGTTTTTGCGGTGCTTTTGCATCACTTGAATCAGTGTTCGCAGCTTGATTTGGAGTGGTTTTGCTAAGCAACTAAGGCCCCTTCCCACGACACTTTGCAAGTGCTCGTCCATGATGAGCTGCGTCAACACGCGATTTTTCCACAGAGAATCAACATCCAGTGGGATCCCAACAACTGAAGGGAGAACGACCAGGCCTTGACATCATCAGCAACCAGCCATTCGTCAGACTCGGATTGTCAAGTCTTGGGGCGGAAGCTAAAAACTTTGAGAAATGTTGGATAATAGGAGGTCAATAGTCAGCTAAAGCTTGTCAGATTGATATTTGTTGCGCAAAAACACAGAGAACATCAGAATATTCAAATGAAATGAGAAGGACGACAACACCCGAGACAAACACTCACCAGGAAGAATGATCCTGACCAGCCATTGAATTGGTTTGAAGTTGAAGATCTAGAGATTGCTCTGTTTTCTACGAATCCTTTGTACCGGTAGCCCTGACAAGCTTTCCATTGTGGAAGGTTTCCCACCACCGCTGTGCCGCTGTGCCGCTGTGCCTCATGCCGAATGTTCCAAATTCGTATCATTTCCTCACGCAAGGACACAAATTCAAAGTTCAAGAGCCCCAAAACATTCAAATTGTGGCCATCAAATATCAGCTTGCAAGCATCAAGCATCAATTTCAATCAAAAACTCATCGGATCCTTCTTGACCTTTGGCCAGTTGGGATCGTTGTCGAGATCCACCTCTTCCTCTTCCACCTCTTCCACCTCTTCCACCTCTTCCACCTCCATATCCTCAGTTGCACGCAGCTTCGTCCGAGCGCCAACGCCAGCGCCAACGCCGCTACTTGCCAAAGGCCTCTCGGCGCGAGATCAGATGGAGCTTCGCTCCAATTTCGTGGAAATTCACGGAATTGATCATCTGTAAATGGGGGGATAAAATGGGTGAAATTTGTTCATTGTTCTCTTTGTCAGGTCACAGCATCAGATATAGATATGAAATAATAATAAGAATTATTATTATTATTATTATATATATGTATGTATAATGGGGGACCGTTGCCGGGATACAGTATAAATATATAATATAAATGGGATGAAATGAATGTCCCACATCGATGATGCACCTGGACCCACTGGACCTGGCACAGAATCCACCTCGAAATCGAGATATACGATACCCTCTGGTAAACGTTTACATAACTATGGAAAATCACCATGTTTCATGGGAAAACTCACTATAAATGGTGATTTTCCATAGTTATGTTAAATTACCAGAGGGTATACGTCCACACAAGTGGAATCAAGACATCCTCAATGAGCAAAGCGCAGAGCGCAGAATTTTGAGTCTCAACCTCTGTTTTTGTTGCTGCAAAAGTCAACTGAGGCCTGGGCTTGCACTGAAGACCTCGAATGTTGGATACCAAGTTTCCATTGAGCACATGAAATCATGGGATGGACAGTTGATGCTATCTGCGCATTGTTCCAACGTCAACACATCAATTTCCTATCAAGAAAAAGACAACTGAAATCGTCCTGCAAGAATTGGTTAGAAACATGGTCTTACCGTCTTACCCATATTTGTCGTCAGCACCATGAGAACTCAACTCTACCCCTTGGGGACTTGGCTTAGGAACGACCTTGCAGAACCCCCAGCAACCCAACTCAGCAACCGTTCTGAATCTCTCTTAGCCTCTTAGCTCACCATGGTGTGGTCTTGCCCAATGACAGTGGTTGGTGCACCAAAGCTGAACCTGAAAACCCAGACTTCCGTTCAACCGCAGCCAAGGTTCGCAAAATAAAAGGCACATGAGAGGCAGGAGATGCAAAAATGCTCCAAGCTTCATGTGCCTGCCATTTGATTGTGCAGGAGTCAACATCACTCTGGGTCAGGACATACAACATCTGAACGACTTCACCAACACTCTCTGTTGGAAAAAAAATGGGGCAGCACTGCTTTAAAGTTCAGCCTGCGCCCTTCCTGCAAAGCAGATTTGGCCATTGCTACACCGAGCGCAGCTGAGTCGATAGCTAAGGTAGCAGCTCGCTCTTGATACAACATTTTTGTATATACCATCTGGTTATTTAACATAACTATGAAAAATCACCATTGTTAATAGGTAAACCATCTATAAATGGGCAGAGGGTAATAATCATATCAACAGTCGGTTGATGTGGTTGAAAGCTGCTCTAAGGTCACTATTCATCACTAGTGCAGCACGTACAGGCAAAGGACTCGCTTGGTAAGGCTTGGTAGGTACCCCAGTCTGAACTGTGTTGGCAAATAGCTGTGATGCATGTCCATATGTGAGGGTTTCCAGAAATGGATGGTTTATAAGTTTATAATGGAAAATACAACTAAAATGGATTAAAATTTATGAATTCGGGGTACCCCTATTTCAGGAAACCTCCATATATTTCCTCTTTGTCAAGTGATTGCCTTGAGGACAGCAGTGTTTTTTGCTGGCGAAACTCTGGTGGGATGCCGGAAGTGATATGTGGAACACAATCGCAGGTGTCTTTCATCTACTTTCAATATCAACATGATAATGATACCGTGATATTGGCCGTGACAAATTGCCACATTTCCTTTGGAGTTTACACACATCATCCCCGAAAATCATCCCATGTTCATCGCTTTCCAATTTCATGAAGTTTATCTCCGAAAAAAATAACCTTTTGACATGGGGTCTTCATGGTCTTCCTAAGTCGTGGCGTGGCGAAACGTGAATTTACCATCGGCTTCCGCTCATAACAAATGGCGAATCTGATCTTTTGCCGGGATTTCGCGCGAGCACAGATCAACTGCTCCAAGGCTCCTGGATATCTGCTTGAAGCAAAACGGAGGCCCTGGCTAGTGCTGGTTGTCCTGTCATCTTTGTTAAGGTAGCATTGAATGCCAATTATAAACAGCTGGAAATCAAATCTGCCAAATCTTGAGATGCTGAAAATATATGAAAATATGACTTCGAATTCTTGCCTTTCCATCTCGCTTCCTCGGATTGTTAGAATGAATCCAAGCATTGACCTTGGTGAAACCCACCCAATGTCTTTGAGGAGCTGAACCAGAGGCCAAAACGATCGCCTTTTCTGGTGCACCTTTCAACAACTGCACAAGATGGATAGGCCCGACCTTCGAAAGCTTCCCACTGGGCACGGTAGATCAAGTGTCTGAAGATGATGTTGAAGAGCCTTATCAATTACTTGTCAATGACCATTCAACAGGAATCAGTGCAAAATACTGATAATAACTGTGTCGTTGTGGCATGGACCATCCAGGGATAGCTCAAAGTTGCTGAGCAAGCCGCGTTTTCGCTTCTTCGCCTTCCAAAATAACAATTAGATGGGAGTTGACTGCACAGACTTGTCTAATCTTGGAGGTTAAGACCAACATTGTGTAAACTGTCTTTCCGATGCCCAAATGAATTCCAGGCCGCGCGGTATCGCGGGGTGCTGTCCAGTCGAGTAACTCCACGCACCGTCTCAGGTGTCTCGGATGTGCTCCCCCTCGCTGAGGGTGCCACCGAACACTTCATGATTTTGATCTCCAAAAGGGTCATCGTTTTGTCATCAGCAAATTTCACCTGGGACACCTCATGTTTAGTATACCGATGGAAAGCACTCGAGGGCCGGCCTTCTTCTTCTTCTCTTTCTTCTTGCCATCCTACAAATCAAAAAAATATGTCTGCAACACAAGTATTTCTAGCTCCAGCTCTGCTGTAGTCAACGGCAATGCTGGCCTTCTTTGTTTTTTTGTCCTTCGCGTTGACCGATCTCAGAATCGCAATCAACACATCCTACCGCCTTGGATATGGTCTTTCAAAAGTGTCCTTCTTTGACTTCTTTTTGCTTTTGTCCTTATTCTTCTTGCTTTCACCTTCGCTGCGGTTGGACTGCGTAAATTGAAATAAGACTTGGCGTGGGCATGCTGCGGGCTGAGGAGGGCACCCTTCTGGACGCCGGCACTGGATTCATCGCTTGGCGCATCAATGAATGCATAGACCTTGCCATCTAAGCCAACATTCGCTTTCTTTCCAGCATTTCCAGCTTCTCGCTCCAAGTCTTTCCGTCGAAAGCTTCCACTTGGCGCCTCTGGATTGACCTGTGGAAACTATGCACCCTTGCAACGTGCACAACGGTTGACAGTTTGACTTCAAGATCTTCAAGCAGTTTCTCTTTACTCAAATCATCTTGAATCCAAACATCTGAAGCGCCTCGTCGTCCGAATCTGCACGATAGGCGAGGGACTCCAGACTCTCGCTGAAGAGACCCTACGCAAAACAGAGCATCGAATCTATCCTAGCAAAGCTAGAGTCAAAACACATTTAATTATATATATGATTAAAGCAATTGAAAGTAAATGTCATGATGCAGCAATGCAGCCTGCTAGTTGCACATTTGAATCTGTCACACTTCCAAGGCCTTCCCACCCTTCATCTTGATCTGCACGCCAGAGCTGCTAGGCGCATACTCTCCCAAGGCGATTCCAGTGATAGCTCCATGGGTCTCACTACGTTTCGCCGATTTCGCCTGGTCGCTGCGCTTCTCGTTCGATCCCTTCGAAGCTTTGGAAGTCGCTGGCGCGGGCGCGGTGCCATCGATTTCTTGTTGGATCCGCAGCGCTGCCCTGGTGGAGTCAGACAGCTCACCGTCATCGTCAGACATGGCGCCAGAAAGGTGCGGTGGCACTACCGCATCACCGGCGCATCACCGGCGCATCACCGGTGCTCTGGGTGAAAGACATTCATTCTTTTTGCAAGTTTCGGCTCGAGCCCAGGCTGCACACGTCCAAACTGCTCGTGCAGCTTTGCGAAGACTGTGGATTTCTGAGCTCTGAAAAAAGGAGTGCATGTCGCAAAGTCTCTCTCTTTTCTCCAAGATGAAGGTTTCGATTGCCGCGGTTTTCACCAAACAACGCGGCCTGACATGCTCACTGCTCCCGCTTCTAGTGTCACTGCTAGGATTCTCTGGTGAAATTGCGAAGCTTGCAAGTACAATGCCCACCTCGCCATCCTTTCCTTTGGCAAAACCAAGATGCCGCAAGGCCTTCACTAAGTGAAAACAAGATTGAGTACGGGACAAAAGAAGCAACTCCTGCATTTGGTGCTCGTCCAAACTTCTGCCTGTAGAAGTTTCTGACGTTCTTCGAAGGCGTCAAAGCTGAACACATCAGCCGCCAAATATTCGAAGCTATCACCTGAACTGGGAAGCTCCCGGGCAGCTGACAGATGCTGACAGGACATTCGGAAATATTAGGCTTTCACTTGAGAAAGCGCACCTGGAAATCGTTGAGCGTGAGACACCATCTTTACCAACTCCCGTGTAGAGTACCTGGAAGTCAGGTGCACTTATTGAGAAATAAAGGAACAATTGGGATCAAGTGTGCAGGTGAATGGAAGGTAGGTTGAATCAGTATCTCCAAAACTATTGCGAGAGGAAAGGTTGATATAGCAAAGTGTCCTGTGTTGGGAAGGCAAGTAGACACAAGCAGACTAGCAGCATATAACATGAAATTCTATGGCACTCCAAATATATATATATATATATATATTATAATTAAATATATATATATATAATATTATATATAATATATAATATGTATTTTATATATTATATATAATATATCGATATATTATATATATATAAATTATATTACATATATATGGCAGTGTGTCAAAACCTTGTACCCCTGGTGAACATCTAAATAGCTGGTAAATGGATGTTCATTCCCCTAAAAATGGTATTAATAGGTATTGATCCATACCCATATATATATTATATTATATATAATTTATTTAACAGCACCGCAAGCTGCAAGGGCTTTTTTGTGCGGTGCAAGGAGAGACATTTGTTTTTTGCTCGTAAATCTTAGGCACGTGACCTGGAAGACCTGGGAAAAATCTGACAGACTTCAGCAGCACCCACGCTCTTGCAACAAGCGCACCCGCATATTTTGAATTTAGCGCGGATTCTCAAAGAATGGAGACATGCTGAACAAAACTGCATGAAAAATGCAAGACACCCGGAAATATTGGAAATACTACTAAACTACTGGAATGATCTGCTGCCGAAATCATCTTGCCAACTGTCACAGGTCAAACCAACTTCTTGCCTATACAAAAAGGTACCCACATAGCTGGACTGCAAGCCCTCAACCAAAATCCGAGGCTATTGATTTGCTTGGTTGACTGGCCAAAGAATGGGGGGGACAAACATCTCCACGGGGAGGAGGTGGAGGGTTTTGGACAACTCTACAGACGGAGAGCGAGGCACGGATAGACCGTTTCTCCATCTTCGCGCTGTCGAAGCTCTCGAAACAATTCCGAGAAGGTCACCAGCTGTCCCTGGAGATAGATCTGATCAGGGAAACACCAAACAACTTATACAAACAACTTGTATAAAACTATCAGAAGGCTTAAGGACAACCTCTACAAATTGCCAAGATCCTTCTTTCCACTGGCACTTTTCTATTTGTCTCCCATATGTGCAAGAGTTGATAGGTAACAGATTCCATTGGTGCAATGGTTGGGTGAAAACATGACACCAGCTGCAGCTGCCTCTGGTACTGCCGGCGCAACACTCCGCAAGAGCTCAAGCTCGCTTGCCGTGTCAAGATACTCCACCACATGACAGTCTTAGATGAGCTGGGCACATCTGGGAACCATGTCTCAACTTCAATGTCTAGCAGTCAGCATTGCATTAAAACTTGGGATGCAAAAACCAACGAGAGCATGGCTGAGTCCTAGGGTATGATTTCCAAAATGCTCCATCACATTCTGCATGAAAGCAGTTGCAAAATCAACTCAGCTTATCTCAGCTTGTGGCCAAACACATCGCCGCAAACTCGGTAAAAATCGTTTCCGAGAAACGGGCGGCCCGGCCTGGCCAGAGCTAAAAACGGCCGCTCCAGGATCAGAGGGATCATCAGTCACTTCTCCATGACCATTGCAAGTGGAAAGGATGGAAATCACATATTTGTTTTGTCTAGGACCCTAGGATACTGTGCTTTGGCTACTATGGTATGTACATGTATGTACTCTGTACCATGATTTTCTGTGCAAATACCTGGCAAAATGCTGACACCCGTGTCAACAAAAAGGTCACAGAGGCTGATCGATCGTCTGAAAGTCCACTGGTTGCTATAGCTAGGGACGTAATGACAAGAAAACTGTTGCCCAAGGTGGAGACAAAAAAGGGAAGTGACACCAGAGTCCCTTGGCTGCCAGATGGCAAAAGCGGAGTTTCCATACTAAGCGAAACAGGTCAACCAGGCAGGAGACCTGTTCGCAAGCACGATCATTCTGAAGCCCTCTGCCACAGGAATAAACCTGCAAAGGAAAACTACAGCTTTCGACACTGGGAAGGCACTGACATTCGTCGTCTGGGTTTCCCAGGCTCATCCTCACGGTCGGGAAACGAAAGCCTTGGATCATCATGACCTGAGCATGCCAGAACCATCAATCTGTAAACTTTTGACTTCTGGAAAGATATGAAAACTTTTTTGATTCCCCTAGATTTTCTCGCGGCTGAGATCCGCTCGCACCAGCGTCCGGCCGTCTGGAAGCGTCAACCTCGAGTAAGTCGAGCAAGTCGAGGAAGTCCAGCACAAGGTGACAGATGCTGACAGATGCTGACAGATGCTGACAGATGCTGACAGATGCTGACAGATGCTGACAGATGCTGACAGATGGCAGGTGAGGATCATCCATCTTCCTCACTATTACCATCCATTACCATCGTGAAGCTCACTGGCTGCCCTCTATTGCGCGGTTGATTGCGTCTACACGCAGCGGCCTCAGCCTTTGGTCTATTCTGTTCAGTGAAACAGCAGAAATCCAACTCGCTTGGTCAAATACCAAGCCATGGAATCATGGAACCGATGCGAATTATTCACTCACAGTATTTCACAGCAACATGGCCATGGATTGGCGGATTGCCTGTACATCTTTCATCATGCATGTGGTCACTTCCAGGGCTTAGAGATCATTGCGGGGCGGAGAGTCGTCTGTCCCCTTGCTCTCCTGGTCCAGGCTGCTATGACTGCCTTCCTTGGATGCTTTGGTCATCATGGTATTGGCAGCATCCAGGTAAAGGACGGTGTTGCGCTCGTGCGCTTTCCAAAAGTGATCCACGTAAAACCGGCCTCCATTGTGGAAAAAGACCATGACTGCCAGAAGAGTGGCGATGACTTGGATGGTAAATGGCAAAACAATGAAACCGACTCCTGAGATGAAGAGGGTCTGGTGACCCATCATGAAAACGACTCCAGAGTACTGCCTCAACCAGCCCGGGAGCTTGTCCTTCATGCCCAAGGTGTGAGCAAAGTAGCCATACAACGTATCACGCCGTTTTCGCTCGATGCGTTTTCTGGCGAAGACAAAAATGACGGATGCATAACACACAGCCCACGTCATGTAGACTGACCAGGCTTGGAAGAGCCGGATGGACCAGGATTCCCTGATGCCTGCGGCTATGCCAACACATTGTGCGGATTGGTCTCCGTTGGCACAACTCCACAACATGCTGAGCACCAACAGCACCTGTGGATAGTGGACATAGGCATTCGAGATGCGAGCAAAATCATGTGGGACGCAGGAATTCCTGAAGAGAGGAACTGAGAGAGCCAGTACCCCGCAGAAGGATTCCACTGCATTGAACAAGTAGCCCGAAGTGGGAGCAATCCATAACCAAGCTAATGTACATGCATTGGCAAAAAAACAGAAGTCTAGAAGGAAATAGTGCTGCTCAGTTATGCGATAGTCAAATACTTTCGCACACATCACCACTGCCATCTGTACCGTATAGTAGAGGTGGAATGTTTGTGGAGACGCTCCCAACCACCATGCCGTCAGCGCGAAATCTGCTTCCACCAGTGCAAAGACCCATTTGTGGCGCCAAGCCCTGGAGCGTCCGCTTTGCAGCTTCTTGGCCATCTGCTTGCTCCGCATGACAAGACGTTCCTGCTGCTGCAGAAACTCTTTCCGAATGCCACGCGAGACACTTTGCGCGATGTCGCGGCGCCGCTTCTTGAAGATTTCTTGTTTTTCTCGCAAGTCAAGCACCAGCTTCTCCACTCGCTGTGACAGTGGCCGGGTGTTGCAGCCACCCGGACGTCCATTTACCGGTTCATAATCACCGAAGTCAGACTCGTGGTCTGTATTGTACAAGTGCTCATCACCAGAATCATCAGAGACTTCTGATTTCGATCCTAGTCTGTGCGTTTCCCATCCTTCACTAAAATTCTCCGGCAGTTCCTGAGCGCGTGCGTCATCCTCGATATGCACCATGGCAATGGCTCGATAAGTGTAAGAACAGGCCTTGGATTTTGCCATGCAGAACCTGAGCGTGTTAACGTGATTAGCTCTAGCTGTCATACTTGTTTCATCTCGATTTCATCTTCAATCTTCACAACTTCTTGCTACACAAAATCACTGGAAAAACACTCCAATCTTAGGCGCTTTAAGCAAAAGGCATTTTACTTTTTGAGCCACTCTCTTGAGCTGCGAGCAATCTGTCTCAAATCTACACATTTGAAGTATCATGCTTGAGATGGTTCCAGGCAAGCTTCGGAAGAATTCAGCGGGTATCCCGGTCTCCCATTCCATGATAGTTAGGATTAGTTAGGTATGGTAATTGTTGTTGAAGTGATGCTGATGTGACGTTTCTCCCATCAACTTTCTCAGCCACTTGACCAAGTTCCTGGCACACTATCTTCTGCCAAAGCCTCGAAGCAGAACTCGTCCCATGGAATTTTGGAGATCTTCCAATAAAAACATGGGTGCGGAATTTTTTTGGGATTTGTTTTTTCTTGTTTTGGGATTCTTTTTTCTTTTTGGTCGTGGGCACGGTTTCCTCACTTTTTCCTTGTTTTCCATTACTTTTCCTTCGTTTTTCATTGGTTTTCATTGGTTTTCCTTCATTTTTCCTCACGTTTTCCTCCTTTTCCAGTATTTTTCTTTGGTTTTTCATAATTTTCCTCACTTTTTCATCGTTTTCCATTACTTTTCCTTGGTTTTTCATAATATTCCTCACTTTTTCCTTGTTTTCCATTTTTTTTCCTTAGTTTTTCATTGGTTTTCCTTCACTTCCCTCACTTTTTCCTCGTTTTCCATTACTTTTCCTTGGTTTTTCATTCGTTTTCCTTCACTTCCTTCACGTTTTCCTCGTTTTCCATTACTTTTCCTTGGTTTTTCATCATTTTCCTCACATTTTCCTTCCTTCCTCAATAAGAAAACAGGAAGGGGGTA
>Ga0126342_10020636_pt1 | contig 11062 bp, 8 predicted proteins | sample Cyp1metagenome_FD_92528 | JGI IMG/M metagenome (GOLD analysis project Ga0126342, IMG submission 92528) | Coral microbial communities from Lord Howe Island, Old Settlement Bay, Australia - Cyphastrea 1 metagenome | ecosystem: Host-associated > Invertebrates > Cnidaria > Coral ...
ATGTTTTATTATATTATATTATATTATTTTATACTATATTATATTTATTATGTTTTATTATATTATATTTACTGTATATTATGTGTTATTATAGTATATTATAGTATATTATATTTTACTATATTATATTTATATTATGTTATATTATATTATATTATATTATATTATATTTTATTGTATCTGACATATCATATTTATATATATATATATATGTTTATGGAAGTTGACATGATTTAACAACCACACGTCAGGGTATTTCATTTTGAATCCAGAATCAGAACGGGATACAATGGGAACAAAATAGGGATATAGCCATGGTCAACCCTGGGTAGCCATAGGTTTGTCCCTGTTGTATTCCCATTTTACAAACCCATTCTGATTATGGTTTAGAGAACCCCATTAAAATGGGTGGATTCAACATGAAAAAACCCAGAGGAAACTGATGGTTTTTAAACCTTATGTTTGCAGCTGAAAAAACCCAAGAAACTTGGTAATTCATGGAACATCTCCCCATTTCCATTCCCAAAAAAAATCGCAACGCGAAATCCCCGTAAATGCCACATTTTTGATCAACTACCGTTGGTACGTTTCAACTATCTTCCCTGGCATCCTGACCCAAGATGATCCACGGGTTGAGGGAAGGTGGATGAAGGTGGACCCATATGCGAACCATGGTGCTGGTATATTTACCGACCAAAACTGGGTCATTTTGTTCGGGTAAATGTTGGTAAATCTTCCAGCTCCATGGAGCATTTGGGAATGGTTTTGAAGATACCCTCTGGTAAACTAACATATATAACTATGGAAAATCACCATTTTTAATGGGTAAATCCACTATCAATCACCATTTTCAATAGCAAACTGTTTGTTTACCAGAGGGTAATTGGTTTTCTGTTGATAAATTGCCAAAGAAATTCTCAGGTCCCGCAGTTTTGGAGAAGCCAAAATTACTAACCAAGGATGGTTTTAGATTTTGATTCTGCAATATTGGGATATTTTGATATATTGAGTGCTGAACATTCAGTAGGAACAGAACTGCAGATTTAACATGCGTTGAAGCACACACCTGGGATACATACAATTTGGCAATCAGGAGTGACTCTCAACATTGCGACGGAAGAAACCTTCCCTCTTGAGAATCCGCATCATCACTTGTTAGAAGTAGAGAGGTGCCATCCAGCATTTCCAATTCCATGTTCATAAGATGTACCCTCTGGTAATTTAACATAACTATGGAAAATCACAATTTTTAATGGGAAAATCCACTATAAATGGCCATTTTCAATAGCTATGTTAGTTTACCAGAGGGTACCAGCAAGATGCTGCAGCAGTGTCACCGCGACTGCTGGCGACTGCCATCACCCGCGTCGACGAGCCGAAGATCTGCAGTCCAAGAACTTCCATTTGCAGAGGTTTTTCCCATGAAGATCTCCATTTATAGGGGATTGTCAGATTGTTTTGCTGGGAAAAACCTTTGCTTAAATGGATTTTAATGATTAAGACCTCCATGAAAAACCTCTGTTGAGTCCGATTGTCAGATTAAGACCTCCATTTATAGGTTGTCCATTTATAGTTCAGGGATTTTAAAAAAATGCAGCCACGTCTGGCCGACCATTTGATTTGGTTGACCGTTCATATACTCACAAAAATATTCCAATTGTTGCGGGTGATATTCCAATTTTGATTGGTTTTCTATCAGAATGTTTGATCATGTTTCGGGTACCCTCTGGTGAACTAACATAGCAATTGAAAATGGCCATAGAAATAGTGGATTTTCCCATGAAAAATGGTGATTTTCCATTGCTATGTTAGTTCACCAGAGGGTACATGTAGGAGTTTGTTAAGGATTTTTCTCATCGGTCGGCTGATCATGTCCCAATGTTTTGATTTGAAAAAACCCATGGTGTGTTTCTCAAATGCAACAAACAAACTGGAGCAATTTAACATAGATATTAGATATGCAAAACCCCACAAATGATATATATTTAACGTAATTATTCATTCTATTTTTTTTTAGATAGGGCAAACATGCTTGTTTTTCCTATATTTTCTACTAGAGGCACTGGTTGAGTTTCGAGGGTTTTTTTCGAGTGCCAGGGCACAGCTGAGTCTGTGCGACGTGAAATCTTTGGACCCCGACTTCTGCCAGCATCGGGTGGGCCTTCCGCGGGACGGGGGCGGCGGAGGTGGAATTTCAAGGGACCACTGGAACTGTGCCCCAGGTCCGAATCGCCTTTGTTGGTGGCTTTTTTTCAGTGGGATATAGGTGATACCCTCTGGTAAATAAACATTTAGACCCTGAAAATCACCAATTTCCAATGGAAACTAGTCTTCCAACCCCCATCTGCAGGGTCTATGTTAATTTACCAGAGGGTATATCGAACTACTTAACTAGTTTTCATGGGATAGAACTACGGTTTTTGTTGGTGATATATCGAACTAGTTTTCGATTGGATTATAATCCATTTATAACTGGGGAACACCACCTTGTATCACTGCTGTTTTTTTTTGAAAAGCCTCCAGGAAATCAATGGCCATGCAACAGGAACCCATTGATTGGAGGTACCTAGCATATTGGCATATTTTTCAGGCCCAAATTTCAGGGAATATCCCCAGAAAATATGGCCTTATATAGTACAGTACCTACATTTTCGCATCCTGAAATTCCCATTGAGTAAACATGCAAAAGATATGGAACACGGAGCGTTTATTGTTAGTTCGATGATCTTCCATGGCGAACTGGTAGTTTACCGGAGGGTACGTTATTTGGAGGTGCGGTTGAGGTTGGTTTCATGGGTATAACCATGGTGCACTAAACCCCCACGTTTGTTGGGATATGGCCCCCCTGTAACTATAGTATAATGTATTCACTTAGTTCACTGGAACTGCATTTCCAAGTACCCTCCGGTAACATGATTTACCTATCAAAGATGGTGAAGTTCCAGTTCGCAAACTCTTTGTCACTTCCAGAGGGTATATTTACATTGTTTGCAACCATATAACCATATACATACATACATATATATATATATATATATTTGGATGAGAACGAGCTCACTGCAACTTCACTGGATGGTTTTGCGGGCAACAAAATTCATGTGAAAAATATTGGACCTTTCATGGACTGGGGAGAACTGATCGAAATGGCACCAGCATAGTGAATCATGTAAGAAAAATGGTGCCAACATAGCCATCAAAGAGTGGCCAAAATAACTATGGTTTCATAACTATGTTGATATAATTGATATAATCATCAATAACAGTGGGGAGAAATTTGGATAAAACATGGTGGATTTATTGTGAAGAAAGGAAGATATTCCCAGGAAGATGATCGCCGAGAAAATTTTCTGGCTATCTACAGCCTTTGATCATGTCAAATCCATCAAGCTTCCCAAGTTTCCTGCTTCAGCCAGCATTTTTCATGCTTCAACCAGCATGTTTAATGTTTTAACCAGCATTTTTTCACGTTTCAACCAGCATTTTTTCATGTTTCAACCAACATTTTTCATGTTTCAACCAACATTTTTCATGTTTCAACCAACATTTTTCATGTTTCAACCAACATTTTTCATGTTTCAACCAACATTTTTCATGTTTCAACCAACATTTTTGATGTTTCAACCAGTGTTTTTCACGCTAAAATCCCACCATTTCAAGTCGTGAGTTCTGCCCGGCATCGCCACAGGTGATGCCCCTGCTGGAACGCCACGGCCTTCAGAAGTTGGAGAAAGCGCTCGGAGAGTTGGGACGTCCCAGTCCGACGGAGTGGGCTGGGCCTGAAGAGAGATTTGGGTTTGTCTGAAAATAGTGTACCCCTACACCCAATGGCTAATGATCATTATCCCTACTAAATGGCTATAATTGGGGGTATACCCCATTTTCAGACATACCCATTTGAGCAGTGTTCAAAACCCCTGTTGGTTGATGATTACCCTCTGGTAAACAAACAGTTTGCGAACTTGAACATGGCCATTGAAATAGTGGATGTATCCATTAAAAATGGTGGATCTTTCCATAGTTATGTAAACGTTTACCAGAGGGTATAGGGGATTATACTACCCAATATATTGATTAGTATTGACTATTGTTATGGCCATTTACCAGTGATAACATGTTATAACTACTGAACTAACCCCATTTATAGAATGTATAATCCCAGTGAAACAACCAAGTTATAACTAATGGCCATGGCCATCACTGTAGAAATCAGGAGAAATATGATATTTATGATATATGATATAGGTACATGTCATAGGATGCTTTTTTGATGATACTTATCATAACTATAGCTATGTATATATTCATGGTATATTTATGATATATTCAAGATATATTTATGATATATTCATGATCTATTTATGATCTATTTATGATATATATACATATATATATATATATATTATAGGTAGATATCATAGGATGCTTCTTTGATGATACTTATTATAACCATAGCTATATATTTATGATATCTATGATTGATATGTCATTCATGATATTAATGATACTTATAGGGATAATGTGGGTTTCACCCAATGCCAGAAACCTACCATGACTGGGACTGTTTAGACCATCCATTTATGGTAATTTTGGGAATTGTTTATGGCATTGGATTTATCACATTCATTACAAGTTACATTCATGATTTTTGCTATACACGATACGTGAGATATATTAATATATACATAATTATCTGATTATCTAAAATTTAAAGCCTATTGCATTTACTTACACTATAATATAGATATATATCATTAAACCATCAAAAAATAATACATATGGCATTTCATTTTGATTCCATCAAAATTTCTGTACAAAACCAACCAACATTGGGATACAATGGGAATATAGTTATTTCAATGGGAATTCCAGGATCCTAAAATGGAGGTACTGTACCATATAATGCCATATTTTGGGGGTATATCCCTTTACATAGGCCTTACATAGGCCTTATATATGGTAGGTACCTCCAATTTAGGTTCCTGAAATGGCCATTGATAATAGGAAACAATACCATAAATCAGGATTTCAATAATTGAAAACAGACCTGATTTCTTCGTTGTGATTTTTCCACTGCTTGGTTCATAGAGGGGTGCCTTTGGCCGCATTCAAGCACCGAATTCGCCAATGGGAATGGTTGAAACCACCCAGGTGTCAGAATATCTAGGGATTGCACGGGATTTCACGGGATTTGTTCTGAACTGGTGATCTAACCACATCACCATTTTTGTGTGGTTTTACCCTCTGGTTATGACTCACGTAGCTATTGAACATGGCCATTGAAAGTTCGTTGATTTACCCAGCTATAAAATGGTGATTTTTGATAGTTATGTTAGTTTACCAGAGAATAATATATATATATATATACATATCTTGTTTTGCTATCCTCAGTGATTCCAATATGGAAAGCGGTAACCATCATAACTTTATGATTGCAACATGTGGATGGGAAGGCGAAATCCTGCATCACCGAACGGATGGTTGAAACCCCAAAAAAATGCAAAAAAAACACCGTTTTCAACTGGTGCAGGATTCGCGGAACCTTGCGTTTTTGCGTTGAAAAACCTTGTTGGTTGATCATCTTGGGAGTTTGCCCAAGCCTAATAAATGAGTTGGGCTTATCATCTCCCATATACCCTCCAGTAAACTAACATAGCTATTGAAAATGACCATTTACAGTGGATTTACCCACTAAAAAATGGTGATTTTCCATAGCTATGTTAGTTTACCAGGGGTAATCCCATATAACCATCCATTATCCCAATATCATCTCAACATTATGGTTAATGTGGGTTTCACCCAATGCCACAAACCTACCATGACTGGGGATGGTTTATACCACCCATTTCTGGGGATATTGGGGTTTGTGGCATTGGGTTTAACACAATATGGAATCCATAGCTGTGAGCCATCCATTGTCCCAGTATAATCCCAATATATATAATCCCAACATAATCCCATGAAATCCCATAATGGTTCTACTTGGTGGCTCATCCCACGAATCGTAACTGGGTTATAACCCCAGTTATAAGTGGATTAACCCTACTTATCCCATGTAAATCACTGGGGTTATAACCCACTTACGATTCGTGGGTAGTTCGCCACCAAGTAGGAATCCCTATCCTTTCACCATCCATGATCTGAGGCACTTAACCTTCATGGCCGCGGCGGTCTGGCCCTGGCCGGTGAAGGAAATGAGTGCGAGATTTCTCGATGGGCACGTCGTGCTGATTTTTCATGGGACTTTGAATGGGATTTCAAGCGCATCTATAGGGAATCTATAGGGAGTTTTAATGGGATTTATTGGGATTTTGGGATTTATTGGGATTTATTGGGATTTGGGATTGGGATTTTGGGATTTATTGGGATTTTTAGTGAGACTTGAACTAAATGGTAGATTTTTCAATGGGACTTAATGATGGTTGAATGGTGATAAAAATGGGAGTTTGATGATTTTGAATCGGACCTAATCTGTTGTTTCATGATCTATAATGGGATTCAATGGAATAATAATCGGAATCAAAGGATGTTATCACCTACTTGGGGCTGCAGTTAAGGTTAGTTTCATGGGTAGAACCAGGGTGAACTAAACCCACTTCTGGTTGTCGGGATATGGGACCCCTACAACTATAGTAATATATCCACTTCTGGTTGGTGGTTTCAAACATTTTTTATTTTCCATTTCATATATGGGATAATCTTTCCCATTGACTTTCATATTTTTCAGAGGGGTGGCTCAAGCACCAACCAGACTTAGTTCACTGGAACTGCACTTCCAAGTAATGAGAACATCATCGAACTTTTGGTGGATGAAAGAAATACCAAATCAATAGCCATTTCAGGAACCTAAATTGGAGGTACCTACCATATATAAGGCCTATGTAAGGCCTAAATTTCAGGGAATATCACCACAAAATATGGCCTTATATGGTACAGTACCTCCAATTTAGGATCCTGGAATTCCCATTGACCGAATCGAGTTGTAAGGGGCCAATGTGAACGGCATATTTTGACCAGCGAGCCAGCGATCTCATCTACGCCGAATCTACGCAGTTGTGACGATGGGATCATTTTTGGCTGCACAGAAATACTGTAAATGCGGAAATACAGTAAAAGTACTTGGTGGCTCATCCCACTTAGTAAGTGAGTTAAAACATGTTATAACCCCAGTTATAAATGGGATAAGTAGGGTTAATCCACGTATAACTGGGGTTATAACCCACTTACTAAGTGGGATGAGCCACCAAGTATAGCATCAATAAGTAAAAGGGGAACCACTGATGGGCAAACATATAGTGTCAAACTAAACGGTGTAGATTCGATTCTATTCCAGTCCCACTCAAATATGTGTACAGAAATTGTGATATTGCTATGTGTACAGAAATAGTTATCAAGCCAACAAATTCTCTATATTTTTCCCTTTTATTTTATTTGTGGGTTCAAAGATCACTTTTTGACAGGTTAGCAAGCTGGTAGGAACCACTTACTAGTTGCTTATATATGAGTGGCTACTGTACCGTATATTTTTCTGTGGATCAAATTCAAAAGCCGCAAAACGGGTATATATAGAAACGCGCAAAAAGATAGAACAGTAAGATCCTACTAAAGTAGTATAGTCAATTACTTTTTCTATCTTTTTGAGGATTACCACAGATGATTGTACCCAAAGGGACCTTCTTTTCCATTTCTTTTCATATTCACCAGGGGGGTCTTGGTTCTCTTGGAGTTGCTCACGTGATTTTTTGGTTTTCCCAATGGGAAATCCACTACCTTTTTGGGGGTGGGGGTTCCATCGCAAATCCAAGTTATGTCCCTTCTTTAAGGTACCTTTTTGTTACTTCCATCTCCATTTTGGCTGGACAAATTGTCCCAAGCTTCATATGTTCGAACTTTTTGAGGCTTTAAATCCCAGATAACAATCCGAAAATCCCCCATTCTGACCCATACCGTGCTGAAATCCAAGATGCTGTAGAATGTCATCCCTTAACCTCCAATCCAAGACCAACCCTTTTCACCACCGGTTGGATCAAACCTATGATTTTAGTTGCCTTAGATTCCAGTTTTCGTTTTTGAATCATGTGCAAAAACCGCATCTTTCTGAAGGGTAAATCACTTTATTTTGCTTGGTGAGATCCCAGTTTTCGTTGCCAAACTCCAGTTTTTTTTTCGTTATTTTTTTGGTAAATCATCATGTTGGTGGGTTACACGGTTTTTCATCAACATGTTTGATGCTTAAATCCAATGGTTTTTTTCTTGGAAAAAATCAGCATCTTTGTTGCTTGATGTCCAAGTTTTTCTTGGATCACTGTGAAAATTTTGGGCATGGATGACATTCACTTTTTTTGAGGGGGTGTTGGTTACATCGCATCTTTCTTGGTTTAAAACATGTTACATCCCACTCTTTTATTTAACATAGCCATGGGAAATGGCCCATTGATAGAGGTTTACCTATTAAAAATGGTGATTTTCCATGGCTATGTTAGTCATGACGAGAGGGTACATCCCAATCTTTTCTTGCTTAAACCATAATTTTGATTGGGATTTCCACATTTTTCTCCTGAACTCCACATCAAATTTTTTTGTCACCTACGTCCTACGCGAGCTACGCAGGAGCTACTCCCCGGCGGCGCTACGCGGAGGGTCTATGACTCCGACCGTCACTTGGGACAAAGTGGCGGCAAAACAGCAGAAACATGGTTTTAATGGTGGTTTAATATGGGATTCAACCATGATCTATATCGGATTTTATATAGGATTTACTGTAACCATGAGTTATATCATATATCATATATCATATATATATATATCATATATATACATATATATATAATATATATATATATATACATGTGGGATTTACATGGGAATTCTATATGTAAGAGGACTTCATGAAAACAGAGATTTGGCTCGTGAAACGTGGTTCGCAGGGGTGACCCATCCGATTTGGATCCATTCCGGGATGTTCAGAAAAGTGGCTGAATTGACTCTGGTTTATGGTAGATACAACATGATACAACTATAGATCATGGGGTTTATAAACCATATATAGTTGGTAATTTGAATGTATGGTTAATCAAACATCCTATAAATATAGTTTATAATCACCATTAAATCACCATTAAATCACCATAGAAATCACCATTAAATCAGTAGGATCCACCATCCCCAATGATTTACCACTTTCGATGGCATGAAAAGTTGGCATCCGTTCCGAGCCATGGGGCGCCGTGACCACCATGCTGAAGGAATGTGAAAGAAAACGGTTGCTTGGTGCATGGAGTCATGGGGGTTGCAATGACCACCAGTAATGTTGATTATTATTGGGGTTAGGGTGGTAGTGGTAATAATTATAATATATATATAATTATATAATTATATAATTATATAATTATATAATATATAATATTTAATATATAATATATAGTATATATTATATAGTATATAATATATAATATATAATAATATATATATATATATTTAACATATATGTATATGTACATATGATTTTTTTAGGATTACTTTGCAATGGGGGAAACCAACCATACCGATCAATCAATGGTATATTTAAGGGAACAAAGACAGGGAAACCATGGTTTCAGAGAGTATCCATGGGTGTGTAGCTACAGGTAATTCCCCTTTTCCATCCCAGCTTGTTGTTACTTGGGTCGATTCGTTTGGAGTGGAAGCATTCATTTGTTTGGCATGGTCCATTGATGGAGGTGGTGATGGTGTGGGTCTGATTTTGGTGGTGATGATGTTTTTGCTGGTGGTGATGGTGATGGTGATGGATGATCATGAGGAGGAGGGGGAGGAGGAGGATGCGGATGATGACGATGATGACGATGATGACGATGATGACGATGATGACGAACGAGGACGAGGACGAGGACGAGGACGAGGACGAGGAGGAGGATGATGATGAGGATGATGATGATGATGATGATGATGATGATGATGATGATTGTCTCTCTTCCCGACCTTTCCCACGTCAGCCCTGAGGGCGCGACGATCCCCATCCTCGCGGACCGCGTCTCCTGAAGCGTCTCGAGCGGAAGGAAAGTCTTTGGAGATAAAAGGCTTGGATGGATCCAGCTTTCAGCTCCAGGTTGACGATGATGCAACCGTCGAAGATGTGTACAAATACATCTCAGAGAAGATTGGCCCGAAAACAGGCAGGAAGTTGGTGCTGACTTCAGGCTGCATTTTGCTGGATCATTCTAGACCACTGCTGCAGCAAGTGCAGGGTGGGGAAATTAGTTTCATTGTCCAAAGAATCGGTTTGAATGATTTTGCAAAAAGTTTTTGTAACGCCATCGAAGCTGAAACCAAAGAAAGTCTGACTGCTGAAGATGTGAACACATTACATGCAGCTGACATTGTTTCAATGGACTTTGGCGCAAATTTCAATCAGAGTTTGGCCGGTATCACATTGCCAAGCAGTCTGCAGTCCTTGACCTTTGGGGTTGAGTTCAATCAGAGTTTGGCAGGTGTGACATTGCCAAGGAACCTGCGGACCTTGACCTTTGGGGAAGAGTTCAATCAGAGCTTGGCAGGTGTCACATTGCCAAGCAGTCTGCAGACCTTGACATTTGGGTTTCAGTTCAATCAGAGCTTGGCAGGTGTCACATTGCCAAGCAGCCTGCAGACCTTGACCTTTGAGCACGAGTTCAATCAGAGCTTGGCAGGTGTCACATTGCCAATCAATCTGCAGACTTTGATCATCGAGGGTCACTTCAATCAGAGTTTGGCAGGTGTGACATTGCCAAGCGGCCTGCAGATCTTGACCTTTGGGCACGAGTTCAATCAGAGTTTGGCAGGTGTCACATTGCCGAGCAGCCTGCAGACCTTGACCTTGGGACGGTTCTTCAATCAGAGCTTTGCAGGTGTCACATTGCCGAGCAGCCTGCAGACCTTGACCTTTGGGCACGAGTTCAATCAGAGCTTGGCAGGTGTCACATTGCCAAGCAACCTGCAGACCTTGACCTTTGGGGACGCGTTCAATCAGAGCTTGGCAGGTGTGACATTGCCAAGCAACCTGCAGACCTTGACCTTTGGGCACGAGTTC
>Ga0126342_10020637_pt1 | contig 11061 bp, 11 predicted proteins | sample Cyp1metagenome_FD_92528 | JGI IMG/M metagenome (GOLD analysis project Ga0126342, IMG submission 92528) | Coral microbial communities from Lord Howe Island, Old Settlement Bay, Australia - Cyphastrea 1 metagenome | ecosystem: Host-associated > Invertebrates > Cnidaria > Coral ...
TTGCTGCGGGACATCACCATGCATACTCGCTATTCAGATAAGGGGATTATTGGGGGTGCAGGGCAGGTAGTTTTCCGTGATGGCAAGGCGTGCATTCTCTTCAAAGGGAATGGCCACTCCAATATCCATGCACATGCTGTGAATATCTATATGTATATACATATTTATAATATATAAGTATAGATAGATTATTTGTATGTATGTACATTTTTTATGTCAAAGATGGATATAGACTTGCGTGCGTGTGCGTGTCAATGTGTGAAGTTCTCCTTGTACACATGTTTATGCATGAATATCTGTAAATGTATGGTTTGAAGGATCAAAACCTTGGGTGATGGGGTGATGATTCATTGAAACGCCTCGACAAGTTTCAGATTAGTTGACGAACCAACTCAACACGACGAGGACGGTGCAAACACAATAACATGCAACATGCGCAAGTATATTTTATGCAATGGTTGAAATAAAATGAAGCAGCCTGTATATTTGCCAAAATGATACCATTGCTGAAAGCAGCTGCTACAATCCCCACCATGTTGCAAAAGGTCGGAGAACCAAAGAGAAGTCAGAAAACTATATTTGTATTTGCTGTGCTGCATTGAGGGAACCCACAATTCCATGAACGAAGAGCAATTTCAGCAAAACACCACCTGTGGGAAGTATTGTGCGGCTGAATATTTGGTGTTCCATGTGATTAGGCAACGATATTTAAAGAAAGGTTGAGCCCTTGCAACAGACAAGACAATAGCGTAATTTTAACCATGGTTAGCTAATCATACTATATTATATGTTGCATTGAAATATATTCTGAAATATACAGAAAAACTTTTTGATTATTTGACTATCTTAACAGCAGCCCAGATATATATATATAATAATATATTTAATAATATATATATAATAATATATATATAAGTATGAATTGATACAAAGTCAGAAGTATTCATCTCTCTCTCTCTCTCTCTCTCTCTCCCCAGGCCGGCTCTCTCTGAGCGCCCGGTGCCACTCCTTGGACTTTTTCGGCCGCTCGGCAAGTGGAGGGCCCTCCATCTGCGTGCCCAGCCAGGAGCGACCTGGGCTCAGGGGAGCTGGTGATAGGATGGTGAATGAGTACACTATACTATGATATACTATGTATATACTATGTATATAGCAGTATACCTCAGAAACTTGGAAAATACGTGATGTGGTTAGTAATGGCTAGTACTGTATTGTTAATGAGTGATGAAAGTTATTGGTGACTATTAATGGTAGTTGGTGGTGATGATAATGATGGTGATGACGATGATTGTGATGATGATGGTGATGATGATGATGTTGTGGTTTGTACTGGTCAGTACTGTAGTTATTTATGACTGATAAAGGTTATTGATGGCTAATAATGGTTGTTGGTGATGATCATGATGATGATGATGATGATGTGGTTAGTAATGGTTAGCACTGTAGTTATTAATAATTGATGAAGGTTACATCATCCAACTACCATCATCCAACTACCATCCTGGAAAGACCTATCCTTTTTGGGGGTTCCATATAGGGTACAGGACCATATAGAACCTAGAGTACGTTCTAAAGAATCAATTATTTATTAAATCTAGAGAGCCAAGGACTAATTGATGATCATATTACAGGGAATCTGGAATCCTTAAACATGACACCATTGAAACCCATCACCTGGAGTATGTATATGTGCATATACATATATATATATACACATATATACATTATATACTTGTGTATACCTCTTGGAAACCTGATGATGAAAGAAACTCAGTAGACCTCAAACACTGGAAACCATTTTGCCAACAACTACGTCCAAGTGAAATTGAGAAAATCCCGAAATACAGCCTATAGGCAAATATCTCAGCACTGCAGGAATGAAGTTGCAAAGTCAGAGGGAAAACGCCAATCGCCAAAGGGACAATCCTTTGCAAGTATCCCCCCGGTCTGCAAGTGTTCCCTCCAATTCTGGAAGTTGATGGGTTGGATGAATCACTAAATCATTGGATGAAATTGTTTAAGTACAATTGGTTGCCAACCCATCCACATTTTTTTCCTATCGCGCTATTCATTGGGCTTCAGTCAGCTTTGGCCACTGGGTGAACCGCACCTTTCTCCACACCTTTGGTGAGCCGATCAAGAAGCACCTGGCGACCGTTTGGTGAACTTGCTCGGGTGGAGGTACACATTGGTTTGGTTACCCCTAGATACCTACAGGATCCTACAGGATCCTACAGGAAGGGCCCCGATGATTATAAGTTGACTTCAAAAATCATCCAACTATACATGCATTCAGTATAAACCCCAGCTAACCTACAGTTCTAAGCCAATGTAGCTATCTTCGGGGCCCCTTCCTGCATGGACCTATACAACATGATACTGTAGTAATTGTATAGGTAGTAGCTAACCACCATGTGATAGATACCTATGGCATATGACGCAATCTGCTGGAATATGAAAAAAACTCAACACACTCTGTCTTTGGCCAGGTGGGCCGCTGTTTCAACCCCATGAAAAAAATCAAACAGCCAAACGAACCTGGGCGCATGGATGGAACGCCGCTCCCATGCCACTGGCTACCCTACCTGTGGCGACAACGCCACCAACTCATTCCAGTTGCCCGCAGCCACGGCCGCTGGCTCAGAAGGACCTCAGAGAACACCGTTCACCCGTTCATCGTAAATCGCAGATTTGCCGAAACTATCCTAAACTCAACATTAATTGCCTATCAATTGCCCAAACATGCAAACAATAAGGATTTTACTCTAATTTCTCAATTAACTATACCCATATATCCCCATATATATAATCGATGGGTGTAATTCTCAATCAATTATCACATCCCCACACACACATATAATACAGTATATATATATATATGTGTATATATATATGTATATATATATGCATATATATATATATATGTATATATATATATGCATATATATATATGTATATATAATCCAATTAGGTGGCAAATGGTGGCAAATTGCTGCTTTCCATTCTGACCCATCTTCTGCCAAGATCGGGTCACGCCGTGGTCCAACACGTCCCGCCGTACTGCTGGAACGCGTACGAGACACCTGGCACGGCATGGCACGGCCACCCGTCAGGATCCGGGTGATGCCAGGGTACCGTAGCTGCGTCGCAACCCCCAAAAAACCTAACATGGGAGCAATATATAGCTATGACTCTGACTTAACTATTATATCTTGCTATATATATATGTGTGTGTGTGTGACCTATCATGATTCAATGATTCATGTTAATTTATGCCATTTCTCTCTCTCTCTCTTCTCTTTTTCTTTCGCCATCCCGGAGGTTCAGCGTGAGGCTGAGATTTATGTCTAGTGGAGCCCAATTGTATATTACAGTACCATCTGGTTATTTAACATAGCCATGGAAAATCCCTTATAAATGGAGGTTTATAGCTGGGAAAATCATCTACAAATGGGCCATCTATACCATGGCTATGTTAGTCATAACCAGATGGTACATCCGAACATCGTCTTACCCAACCTGCATCGGATTCGGGGTGCAAATATCTATGGAAACGACTCTTGCTGGTCTTGGGCCCATCCACGGGACGAAAGAAACAAAAACTCATGGATCAATATGGATCATCATAGCTACAGTATGCTACAGTATATCCTGCCAAAGCACCACATCATTGGAAAAAACAACGACATAACAAACTGTGGACATCAACCACCATCAATTGTCACAGAACTATCACCAAGTATCGACTTCATCAAGTAATCCGGCCTTGGCGTCGTCCGACCTTGGCTTAGCAGTTCTTGTGAATGTGTCGAACAAATGCTATATTTGAAAGGACATATCCTGTGAAATCTTAGACCTTAACTATAATGGTAGGTACCTCCAATGCTGATTTCTGAACTGGCCACTGAAGATCACTGAAGTAGATCCGTCACAGGTCACAGCAAAAGTAGAAACAGTAACGTCGCACCGCTGGGCCTCCCTGCCCACGTTGCCGCGCGCCCGCTGCACCCCACTCCTGCGTAAAACCAATCTAAATTGAGGATTTATGCGATTTACCTGCAACAAATCAAGGTATATAAACTGACATGGTGCTAAACTCCACGAAATGCTGAGTAGTTTTAGCTGGCACACTGGGATCATTCTCCAAGTAGATCTGTGGGCAAGGGTGCCGTAACATGACATCAATGAAAAGCAGTTTGGTTGTGCCGGGTTCAATAGCATCAGCTGCAACTATCACGGGCAACATTGGACAACGAACAGTAACCAACTCGTCAAACATTGCCAGGAAAGCACCAATATCAAATTTGCATAGAATTGCCCTAGATCATTGCAGGACAGCTTTGCATAGTTTCGCGCGCGGCACTCAGAGTATCAGGCTGCAAAAAAGATGGCCATCCTTTTTTTCTATCGCAGGATGAAACAGCATACCCTCCAGTAATCTAACATAACTCTGGAAAATCACCATGTTCAATGGGTAAATCCACTATTTAAAAAAAAAAGCAATTTTCAATAGCTATTTTGTGACATAACCAGAGGGTATCAACAAAAACATCAACCAACAAATAGATACAAATAGGCCATAACCATCCCTATCTTCCCAGTAGTATCTCTCCCAGGCCTCGATCCGTGCAGCCCGGCCCATGTCACTGAAACTGGAGGCCCGGATCATGGACTCGGCGATGCGCTGGCCCTGGTTTGAAGTGGGGCAACTCTTTGGTGGATCTACCCTCTGGTTATGACATTGCCAGTTCGCCATGGAAAGATCCACCCATTTTCAATAGGTAAACCATCTATTTCGATTAGGGCCATCTATACCATGGCTATGTTAAATAACCAGAGGGTAGATTTCCGATTACCAGCTAGTAGGGGTGAAAATTGGCCTTAGGATTGGATGGTTTGAAAATAGTTCCAAAACATTCCAAACATGTTGAAACTAAAATCGATGATACTCATCCCGAGACCCCAAGATCTCCTGAGGTTCCAGGCTCCAGCACTTCGTGGACGAGACGCCATGGTAGGTTGAGTCATGGCAGTTCTTGGGGAAATGTGGGCGGAACATGAGGGATACGCCAAGTTGTGACCATTTCAATTGTCTTTTTTTGGCTATATGTTACTGGAAATGGCAAGACAAACCATAGGTCTTTGAAATTTTGCGGTACCTCGTTTTCCCAGAAACAAGCCATACGGTTGTATGGCGACCCAAAGTGGCACAACGCATAGTTGTAAACCCTAAGGATCTGAAACTACCCCAAAGTGTGTCAAATATCTTGAGCCATGCCCATTTGCTGAGCTTCACATGGGACAGGGCCCTACTGTAATCTGCAGCTCGTGTTGCAAACCCATCCTGAGTTTTGTTCCATTGAAGTGCATGGTCGGACATCGAAATGCGCATGATTCATGCGGACTTAAAAATCTCATGTGATATCATATGCTCTTACATATTTATATACAGTAGACAGTAAACACATAATAAACAAATTTGCTCAATTCCGTACACGATGTTTTTTGTTTCAGAAATGCATCAGCTGAAGACTACCATTGACCCAGAATATAAAACCATAACTGATCTGGTTTGCAACTTCTGTTGTTTCTATTTGCTTTGGCTCAACGATGCAAAGCTTTGGAGATCCAAAATGGGATAGCGGTGACAGCACCATGAAATGAACTTGTCGCAGCTGACAACGCTGGGAACTTCATAAAAATCCAACAAAAATCCAGTGCAATTTGTAGATTACATGGCACTTACAGGGGGAAATCACCTTTCAACCACGCTTCGCAAATTTGAAGGGGACCCTGCAGTGCCCTGCAGCAGGAAGTTCTGAATTTCACATGACCAACGATAGTTCTGAGCCAGCAGCTCCTGTGCTCCATATGGTCATTTTTTATACACCAGATATGTCAAGATATGTCAAGATATAGTCATAGTGCTTCCAATTTTCAGTGGATCATCCATGATCATCCCTGGATCGACAATACCCGAAATGACCCCCAGCTCCAAGAAAAAACCGGTTTGGAGGATCTCCAGCTCCGGGAATTCGGTTTTTGTGCCTAAAAAATTCGTGGGTGTCTGAAAGTGAAGCGTGTCAGTTCAATATATTTTTCAAAGGATCCAAAGGGAAACATGATGAAAAACCCTCTGCAGTTTTTTTTCTGACAAATCAATTGAAATTGATTTTTCAAAATGATGGAAAGAAAATCAATGGAATTCTCTCTAGCAAATTTTCAGAGAAACCCTCTGCAGTAAGTTCTGCCGACCATTTTTTGTTTGGCCGGCGCGAGACATCTGGCCTCAGCGCATCCAGGGGTTGCCCGGAATGACATGTTCAAGGATGATCTATTAAAACATGACATTCATATATCTATGACAGTTATATGGGATTTCAAGTGGAGTTATAACAGCCCACTTGAGAATTTAAATGATATAGCTATAGAAAAAAGGTGATGTTCATTGATTTTCCATATAAAAAATCGATTTTCCATGTACCTATGTTCATTGGTTATCCATGTAAAAATAGATGTTCCATACAGTTATCTTAGAATACCTTAAAGGGACACACCTACTGTCCGTCACCTAACGTGCCGCTGGGTCTCCAGGCCCCGGTCAAACCTGTCGCAGCAAATCGACACCGCCCTGGAGCAGCATATTCACCGCCTACGGAAAACGGGAGGTGAGGATGACGATGAGGATCATCGTTATGAGGATTACCCTCTGGTAATTTAACATAGCTATTGAAAAATGGCCATCTATAGTGGATTTACCCATTGAAAATAGTGATTTTCCATAGTTATGTTAGTTTACCAGAGGGTACTGGTTGGTGGTTGAACCCTACCCCTCTGAAAAATATATGTCAATGGGAAGGATTATCCCATATACTATGGAACATGTTTGAAACCACCAACCAGATTATATAATGTTCATTATGGTTAAATAATAAATAATAATAATCATAATAATAATCATGATAAATGTTCATGACAATCATTGTTATGATATGTTATGATAATGACCATGTGTGTTATATGATGATCAACCATGGTATAGTGATGATGACGATATTGATGACACATGATAATCATTATATGTGATGAAATATGATGTAATTTGATGTAATGATCATGAAAATTCCTCATTATCATGATCATTCTGCATTTATCAATTACAGTATCATTATCATTATACATTTATCATTGTCGGAGATGGAGATGGAGGATGACACTTACCATTCCTCAATGATAATACGCGGCATTGGACAACATAATCATGATACATGTTCGTGATAATCATTGTTGTGATATATTATGATAATTACCATTTACGTTATATGATGAGCAAACACAATATAATGATAATAATGATGACAAATGATAAACTTGATATGTGACGCAATCATTAATGAAGATTCATCACTATCATTACTGTACCATTCTGCATTTATCATCATTTATCGTGGTCATTATCATGGAGTTTTATCATTATTAGCACCGTTAGCATGGTAATCATGTTCATATATCGTTACCATTCATTGCCATGAACGGTATGATCGGCAGTGTTGTGGTTTTATTGCTATGATTGCAGTGTTTACTACCAATGCATTCATGAATTATTTCTGTTGTCGTCGTTGTTGCTGCTGTTTATTACCTATATACATCTGTATACTGTATATGTTTATGATCATATTATAATGATGCTTCATTCATGACGATCATGTTTCTAGTTCTGATAGTGAAAATGATGATGGTGATGGTGGTGATGATGGTGATAGTAGCTAGTAGCAAGAGCTGGGCTTGTCCCTGCTTTCCAGCATCACATATCAAATCTTTACTGTGTCGCATGTGTCTGGGCCAAAGTGTTCACACAAAAGGGGGTCAACACAAACAATGGGAACCAACCCCACAACATTTGATATCATGGGTGTGGCTCAAATTTAATGACCCCATTTTGGGATGGTTTCAGACTTTTAGATCCTAGTGGTCCCTTCCCCTCCATATCAAGTACCGCCCTCGAGGCCCTCAACCCCTTTGGTTCAGTATATTGGATCTACATATATATATATATAGTACTGTTTTTTGGGGCCCATATCCAGGAGGTTCTATAACCAGGGGAATGGGATTCATACATGGCCAGCCATAACCAGACCCCCAAAAAGCTCCGTCCGCACCGGTCACCCGCCTTCAGCACTTCAGGGGGACAACCAGCACATGCCTGGACCGGAGGTCATGGGGTTATTTTAGAGACCCAATTTATGGTTTTTTTTAATGAGAAAACGCGGGAAACTCTAGACTTGATCGGATTTTTGAGGTACCCCGTGTTCAAACAAAACCATCATTTCCCAATAGAAAATCATGATATAGTCTGTATCCATCTTGGTGATGGGAAAGAGTTTAAATAACGGCTGGCCTGGGGTCGCAACTCTGGAGCCCATGAGGCAAAGATTCAAATCAAGTCTGAGATGTCTGGATACCCATCGGGCACACAAAAACACATGGAAAACCCATGGTTTCACCAGGACCATGGTCTACAAATGATCTACAAATGGTAGATTTTTCACATCGAACTGTTAACTGTTAGTTAGTTGATACTTTGGGATGCCCAAATGCCCTGCCTTAATTTTGAGCTTTGCCAACGTCTCTTCACAAATCGCCTTGGGCTTGCTTGAGAAGATCCACTGAATAACATACATTGGACCCACCCAATATAGATGGTGTGTTGAAAAAAAGGATGCTCAGCGGTTTAACCTATGGCCCACAACTAGTCGTTGTGTAACTGCCACTGCTTATAAATCCATTGTCCTACTTAAATAATCATCAATTGTTTAAGAATCAACTACATACAACTACTGCATCTTTGGAAACGGACGCTTTGACTATGTTACCAATAATCCCACTAATTCATAGTGAATCCAATTAGAATTCCCCTTGATTTCCATGAAACCCTATTGTTGATAGTTGGTCACCAGCTGTCTTCCAAACAAATGCCACATCCTGCTCCGCTGTTGGACGTTTGCACCAAGAGACCATCTGTTTAACTCGCTGCACCTGTGGCATGCAGAGCCTTGGTGCAAGCCATGGGGATGGATGAGGTAATTCCCATAACTGAAGAGATTCCATTAATCTAACTGGGGGGGTTCACTCATTTGCTTACTGTAATGGGATGCACCTCCAAGTGTATACTGTATGTGTATGTATGTATGTATGTATGTACGTAGGTATGTATGTATGTATGTATGTATGTATGTATACATCATACTCATCAAGTCTAAGTATCCTCAGTTGAACCCATGTTTGGGGATGATTCATGATGATTCCCTTAGGCATCACATGTACATCGTAGAGCATAGGGTGAGCTTGTTGCCAGGTCGCTCTCCGGCTAGCGGATAGGGGTAAATTATCCACAGTGCAGCTCACAAACTACTGTAGTACATGGAATGGTGAGGTAAGTGGGGTGGATATATTTATACATAATGATATAGATATGATAATAAATGTTTTATATATTAATAATGATTTGATATCATAATATATACCACTCTACAATGAGTTGCATGCCAATTCCCAAATAATTACTCAACAAAACCTGAGGAAAACCCAGCTATATATGGGACTAAATATTGGAAGCCCAAACTTGCTTTTGTGGATCTTCTCCCTGCGAAGGTTTTCTCACTTTCTTTCACGAGCTTAGCAGGAATGATCAGTCGGAAAGCGAGCGATCTTCCTCAGCTTCCTCTATGATCCTGGAGATTCCCATTTTGAGCTTTAAGTTTTTAGGTGGCCATTTTTTTTACATGTAAAAAACATATATCCAGTAATATATATATATACATTCATATATATAGTATTCATAGATATTTTTTAAACAACAAACATATACAAACATCACGAGCCAGCCCCAACCCACTTCGCCATTCCCAGCGGCGTTCGTGTTTTTGACGCACTGCAGGGCCCCCAGAACCTGGGCCAAAAAAACTGCTGGGCCAAGGCGAAGAAGGGCGGCTAACCAGGCGGTTAGTAACCGATGATAGATGATATTATACATTGTTTAAAGCTGGTTATAGATGGTTATAGATTGCTATAGATGGTTATAGATGGTTATAGATGGTTATAGATTGTTATAGATGGTTGTAGATGGTTGTAGATGGTTATAGATGGTTATAGATGGTTGTAGATGGTTGTAGATGGTTGCAGATGATTGCAAATGGTTATAGATGGCTATAGATGGTTATAGACGGTTATAGATGGTTATAGACGGTTATAGATTGTTATAGATGGTTGTAGATGGTTGTAGATGGTTTTAGATGGTTATAGATGGTTGTAGATGGTTGTAGATGGTTGTAGATGGTTGCAGATGATTGCAAATGGTTATAGATGGCTATAGGTGGTTGTAGATGGTTATAGATGGTTGTAGATGGTTGCAGATGGTTTTAGATGGTTCTTGATGGATATAGGTGGTTGTAGATTGTTGTAGATGGTTACAGATGGTTGGAGATGGTTGCAAATGGTTATAAATGGTTATATGGTTATAGATGGTTATAGATGGCTATAGGTGGTTGTAGATGGTTATAGATGGCTATGTGTGGTTGTAGATGGTTATAGATGGTTGGAGATGGTTGCAAATGGTTATAAATGGTTATATATGGTTATAGATGGTTATAGATGGCTATAGGTGGTTGTAGATGGTTATAGATGGCTATGTGTGGTTGTAGATGGTTATAGATGGTTACAGATTGTTGTAGATGGTTATCGATGGTTGTAGATGGTTATAGATGGTTATAGATGGTTATAGATGGTTGTAGGTGGTTATAGATGGTTATAGATGTTTATGGTGGCGGCGCTCCTTGAGGGACCGCACTGTTGTCACATTCATACATGGGCATGATGCGACGTTGCACGTATGGGGTGGGGTGGTGGGGTCATGTTAACGTTCATGTGAAGTGCATACGTTGTCGATGCTACGTTGCACGTATGGGGTGGCGGGAGGGCGCATGTTAACGTTCATGTGTAGTGCATACGGTGTCGATGCTACGTTGCACGCATGGGGGGGCGGCCGAGGGCCGGGTCGCGAAA
>Ga0126342_10020638_pt1 | contig 11061 bp, 10 predicted proteins | sample Cyp1metagenome_FD_92528 | JGI IMG/M metagenome (GOLD analysis project Ga0126342, IMG submission 92528) | Coral microbial communities from Lord Howe Island, Old Settlement Bay, Australia - Cyphastrea 1 metagenome | ecosystem: Host-associated > Invertebrates > Cnidaria > Coral ...
AGAATATTAACATAGACCTGTGTCAAAATGCTTCAAAATGCTTCAAAAACCAAGTTATCCTAACATGACTTTGTTTTGCACATATTCGTTTTCTAGGGCTAAGTTTATTTAACCTAGAGTAAACATCCTAAACATGATCAACCCCCTCCATCATAGGAAACACTAGTCCCTCAGTTCCTCAGTTCCTTTTAAAATCTGTCAAATATCGCGAAGATCGCCGGCCAATTGAGGTGAGCATCTCCAGGATCTGTATCATCCTGGTGCAAAGCATCTCCAAGTGGGCCTGTCCAGGGGCCCCAGGTGAGTCAGGTGAGTCTGCCATGGCACGGGCTTCTGGGGTTTTACCCTCTGGGAAACGTTTGGCCCGTTTGCGAACTTGAAAATGGCCCAGTTGAAATAGTGGATGCTCATGGATTTTCCATGATTTTCCCATGAAAAATGGTGATTTTCCATAGTTATGGGACAGTTTACCAGAGGGTAGCAACCCCAACTTGGGCATATGCTATCCCCGTGGTGCCCCCGACTTCCTTTGATGAACTGTTGGCTGGATGATGGGTTCAGTTGATTGGGGGTTTATTACCTGGGGTCGGGTTCCAGATGACAACACAGCAAATCTTCAAAGACAATTTGTTAAGAAATGAGATATTGTATATATAGACACATGATGTTTATAGGATGACATCTATAAATGGATATTGTATCATCCGACAAATTTGTTGATCACCAAATATAGATGACAACACACATCATCCAATTACACCCAGACATGTAGACTCGATGACTCAAGAGAGAGATCAAATTTGGTTTCCAAGATTGGCAGCAGATGAGGTCCAGACATGTTCGCATACATTCTACTGGTGCACTTAGTGCGGCTGCTGAACAACGGTTCATTGATCTTGACGGCAGCGAAACTTGAAGATTAATGGAAGAGAGGGCCTTTCTTTGTTTTATCCTGGTCAAAGCCCTAGCACATCAAAGATATATAATTATTAGTTAAGGGTTGAGACTCCATGGTTTTTGCATTCCGGCCACAAGTTCTTTTTGGTGTATCCATTCTGCTGTGGATCATGATAGTGAAGCAGTCATTGCAATCCTGGATTGGCTGGCAAGTTTCTGTTCGTCCTTAGTGTTCGAGCAATTGGGCATGGTGAAAAAAATATGGATTTTCCAATAGACAAGACGGCAGACGGCAGAAGATGATTTTTTTTGGCAAATCCCAAGCCTCACCAAGTCGGGACAACAGCTGCTTGGGCATGATCAAGTTTCGAGCCGAGGAAACTGGATGTTGGTTTCTCTTGCTTCAGTGCTTTTTGTGTTTGCTCGACCATCTCGTAGCTTGGTATGATGACTGGGGGGGTCTTCAAAGGGGAGGATCCCCAAATCATCCATTTATAGATGGTTTTTGCTTTACAAATCATCCATTTATAGAAGCATTGTCCATTATAAATCATCCGTTTATAGATGCTTTTTGCTTTACAAATCATCCATTTATAGAAGGATTGTCCATTATAAATCATCCATTTATAGATGGTTTTTGCTTTACAAATCATCCATTTATAGAAGGATTGTCCATTATAAATCATCCGTTTATAGATGGTTTTTGCTTTACAAATCATCCATTTGTAGAAGGATTGTCCATTATAAATCATCCGTTTATAGATGGTTTTTGCTTTACAAATCATCCATTTATAGAAGGATTGTCCATTATAAATCATCCGTTTATAGATGGTTTTTCCATTATAAATCATCCATTTATAGAAGGATTGTCCATTATAAACCATCCATTTATAGATTGATTTTCCATTACAAATCATTCATTTATACAAGGATTAAGTAAACTAAGTAGATTAAGTAAACTAAGTAGATTAAGTAAACTCAGTAGATTAAGTAAACTAAGTAGATTAAGTAGATTACATAAGTAAATTAAGTAGATGAAGTATAGTGAGTATAGTGAGAGTCATTTAGCCCAATCCAACTCCAGCCCAGATATTTCTTATGATTCTTTCCGCACCCCCGAAAAAAAGGATTCACCAAAGTTGTCATCCAATTGAGGCCCAGAAATGAAACTTCTTCCGGAAACCCTCCCATGTTTTCCTTAGATTTTCCAAAAGATGTTCCGAAGAAAAAACCACAGCGGGCTCCAGCGGGCTCAGGTCCTTAGGCATTCGCCTACCAGAGATGCCGGGACAAAGTTCCAGGAACCGCAAAAATGATTGGTTGAAGCAGCAAGCATCGTGAGTTTTTTTTACAAAAAAAAACATGAGGTGATGATCAGTAAACATGAGGTGTTAGTCAGTAAAAAATCGTTTTCACCAGTGAAAATATAGGTTTTAAGCAGCCAGGAACGAGAGGATATAGTTGATAACATGTGATAAATGATGGTTAGTCGATGAATTGTAGGGATGCCCTGCAGATCCAGTAAATTTTACAGACCGATACGGTTTTCCAAGGAAAATGGTGGGTGTTCCCTACTATCTATGGCATCTATGGTACTTTACCGGATGCTATTGTGAACATAACTGTAAACAGTGCTAAACAAACATATGTGTTGCTCTTAGTTCAAGATGATGGATATCTTTGTCATTCAGTCAGCCAATCAAAGTACGTGTCATAACCGTTAGGCTTTGTTGGAAAGAAAATCCTTGGCCCCATGACGGAATACAATGGATAGATTGGAAGAGAGATTGGACATTATATATAATTAATTATATATAATTATATATAATTATATACAAATTATCTATATATATATATATTATACACATAAAACATTTGTTGGTGAATTCCACCATTTATCATCATATTTGACATGAATCATGGGCTATAACAATGGGGTACAGTATATGAAGCCAGTTTTTCATAGTGGCATCCCCTGGTGCCAGGAAGAGCTACTGCCTGGGCAGTCCAGCGGTATATGCGTTGTCGATGCTGCTGGCAGGAGCCTTTGCAGCTTGGACGCCATGGGGATCAAGCCACAAATAGGTAACTGGTGGGTCACTGGGGTTAGTTTACAAGTGGTTATAAATGGATATAAATAACCAGTTTATACAAGTTTAGCCATTTATATCCATTATATGGGACTCATATTTATAAATGGATACAAATGGATATGAGTCCCATATAATGGATATAAATGGCTAAACCACTAGGTTAGCCATTTATAAATGGGATAAGCCACTGAACTTACCACCAGGTCACCAGGGTTTGGGTTTCTAGATGTCTCTTTGATTGGATTGAGGTACAGTGTACCTTCTGGTAAACTAACATAGCTATGGAAAATGGAGGAGAATGGTCCATTTATAGATACAGTAATTTACCCAGTAAGAATGGTGATTTTACGTAGCTATGAAACATTTACCGGAGGGCCCTCTGGTAAACTAAGACAGATATGGATTGTCTTCCATGCGTAGATCATGTCCAAGGAAGACTATTGAATTTCACAACTATGCAAATGTTTCTATACTGGAGGGTAACTATCCATAACTTAACTGGCCGAACTTTGCAGGTTAGTACATTGTCGTAGTTTCAGCCAGATTTATTTGTCCGAGTGTGTCTGAATATAGGCTATACCTCCAGGCCATGGCCATTGGGAAACATGATTATTCAGGGGATTCGGGAACAGGAACCACGATTGGAGGATTCAGCAAGACTCACCTGGGTATCAAACCAGTGGGGATCAGGCAGAATCCCGAAAGAGGTTGCGATTTCAGGTCAAGCATGACATGTTCTTTGGCTGATGTTATTCTCGACATGTTCTTATAAAGTCATAGCCCAAAAATTGATGTCTATGACATGTGAAAATCATATTGGGCTATGATTGGGCTATGATTTTATGAGAACATGTAATGTATATGCATATATATATAATTTCTACTGTACCCAGAAATGTCCGCAATACAGTACCAGGTGTTTTTATTGTAAAAGGATACAAAAGGACTGTTTCTGGATGATTTTTTGGACCATCCATTAAACAACTTCCACAAAAACTTCAGTTGAACTGTGTTCAATGCATCCCCTGATTTGCTTTTGGGATTTCTGGAACCCAGCAAAATACCCAATGAATGATGTTTCATAGAGACCAGTAATGAGACCTGGCTGTTTCTTCAGCCGATTTTCCCATAAATTCCAGGTGTTGAGGTAACCAGCAGTGCCTTGAACGAGGTATGTCTTTTTGCCGTGGGCATTTACTTGCCATGCATGGCGTTGAGGACTTCAAGACGGGGGAGTTGCCATGGCTTTCATTGGTGTACCATAGGGATCCATAGGGCCATAGGGTATAGCTGGGTGTAGGGCCTTAGTCCTTGCTTTCCAACCATACCCCACCCAAGAAAACTTTAGATATGTTGATTTTTGAGTAAACTTTAAACAGTTATATAAGTAGTTTAATACAAGTTTAAATATATAATATGTTGCCCGTCACAGGGATATATTGATGTATCAAATTGTATCAAGCTAACCAACCAAAATTGTAGTTTGCAGGCTATCTGAGAATAGGTTGCAACAATATGACTTGATTTCTGGTACTAAACCCTCATTCATTTTCATGATTTCTCCCATCAAATACTGTATTGTGTGAGAATTTCGGTGCCTGAGTACCCCCCAAAATCCATTGGGAATTTCGGCGCCAGGATCGACGAACGTCAGCTCTACCCACCCAATGGGTCGGTGCCCTACAGCGCCAAACCCCTGGTGGAGGCTTGGAAAGTGGGGGAAGGGAGGTATGGAGGGAGATATGGCGAATTTCCACAGAAATTCCCGTGGATTCTATGGTTTCTTATGGTTTAGTATTGTTTAGTCAACAAGATTGAGCAGCAAAGTGGTTTAATCAACGAAAATGGAGGATAGTTATAACCAGCAAACTTAGACTTAGAATCTCCAACGTGAGGATAAGATTCAATCCATGTAAGCCAGCAGCAAACTCAGATATCCAAAGATGAACAGAAAGACATCACCCTTTCGAATTGGACATTTGAATAGTTTGATCGAATAGCAATCTTTTGGGTCCATAGCCACCATTTTGAGCCTTAGGGCCTTATCCATTTGATGAGGAGAATCCTTCGGGATCTCGTCTCGAGCATTCGAGGATAGAGTTGACATGTCCTGTAAGCACCTTTCAATGCAAGCTGAAATTCCAAGTATTTTTAGTACCCTCTGGTAAACTAACATAGCTATTGAACATGGCCATAGAAATAGTGGAATCACCCATTGAAAATGATGATTTTCCATAGTTATGTTAGTTTACCAGAGGGTATATTCCAAGATATTCCAAGTCATTTAGTATATTCCAAGATCTATGTTCACTTTTTGATTCCAAGATATTCCAATTGTGTTTAGTTTAAAATACAGTACAGCTGGAATTGGATTGATCCCTTCCGCCAGGCGAAGTTACGTGGATTTCTTGTCCCATAAAGAGGGATCATTAATCCGTTCCCCCTAATAATCTGCTTGGTGGTTTGGAACCGAGTTTTTTTCCATATATTGAGATATTGAGGTTCAATTTGGGTTCCATATATTGGATTAAGATATGTTCCATATATTGAGTTCAATTTGGAACATGGGTTTATTTGTTTCCATATACTGAGAATAGTAACCCCAACTGACTATTGTGATTATTTTTTCAGAGGGGTAGGCTCAACCACCAACCAGTAATTAAGCACCCCCTTGGAAACCCTGCGTTTAGTATTGGATCTATTCATTGCGGGGTCCAATCTGGATGGGATGAATCATCTTTGGATGGGAGTAATCACATTACTCCAAATCAATCCATGGTAATTCCTACTAATCCATACCAATCCATACTAATTGGATATGAGATTTGCACCTCCCATCGTGACCACGACGCAGTCGATGGCCATTCCGGATCTCTTGAAGACAGACATCAGCATTTTTTCGTGCACCTTGGCCGGAAATGGCGCTCCGGCGAGCAAAATCAAACATGGCTGGCGGTATAAACTGGTACCTGAACCACCACACATTGGTAATTCTATTCAAATTGGAGACAATGATGGATAGTGGTGGTTTAGGTCGTATGCCTTTCGGATTGCTTCAGCGGTGCAAACACTGTCAGCCCAAACCACCAGTTGATCATTGGCCGTCCGTTGATGATCACTGCTTTGAACATCTTGAGATTAATTTGTCCGCCATGGATGCTGTTTTATTTTGCCAATACATGATATATGATATGATATATGTTTTTGTCTTGATGTTCTTGTCACATGCTCTTGATCGACAGATGGTTTGATACCCTTCACAATCCAGCCATATCAACAACTCCAGCCATGTCTTCAGATGTGTCCTTTTCTGACAAATCTAATGATCTCAATGTTGGAAACCCAATGCCATACACCATAACCTCCTTTTTCGGGCTTTGGGTTTTCAATCCCCAGCCAGTCGCAGCAGGCGCTAATCGTTTTTGTGCGTAAAAACCAGCGAAAGAGCTCCGTAATCAGGTAGGATCACCTCCAGTGGTTGAGGGACGACTCTGAAGCGCTGGTTACAAAAACCACAAGCCGATTCGTGGGATGACTTAAGGTGAAGTGAACCATCATGATTCATCCATGATCCATGATATCCTCAGTATATCCTCATCTCGGTGGTGGTCGCAACTCTTTTACGTGTTTTTGTTGAGCCATACTTGGGAGGATGGCTTGCGAGGACGAGCATTTTTGTTGGCGTGCTAAGACCACAAACCAGTCAAGTAATCCAACCAGTCTTGGATTATCTAGCCATATATATATATAAACATATATATATATATAAACAAATATATATATATATATATATCCATCCAGATTGGTTATATAATGGCTACCTATGATATCATATATAATAGTATAGCCATATAATAGGCATATATAATAGGCATCATATATAAATAACAATGGTTATATCCAACCAGATATAGCCATGGTATAGCCATTATGATATCAACGGGAGAGTCTTCTCCCGTTGGACATCGCAAGCATCGCAGGCACCTCCTGGCTTCTGAGAGAAATTGGCAACGGTGAAGCCAACAGCGCCTCGGAGTGAAAAAAAATGCTACTGATGGTATGATCAATTCCAATATATCCCAATCTGGTTGGTGGTTTCACATATTTTTTATGTTCCATAATACAGATAATATATGGGATATATCCCAATCTGGTTGGTGGTGGAAAGGTACATCAATTCAAACTGGTTGGAAAGGTACATCATTTCAAACTAAAATACTGATAATCTGGTTGGTGGTTTCAACTATTTTTTATGTTCCATAATGTTCCAGAATATATGGGATAATCCTTCCCATTGACTTTCATATTTTTCAGAGGGGTGGCTCAACCACCAACCAGCAATTATATCATGGGTTAGTACATGTGAATGTACCATGAAGAACCTCATTATTTAATGATGGACCAAAAAATGGGGCCATGATTGATCTGTGGCCATGATGCTTCAATGATTACCCTCTGGTAAACTAACAGTTTGCTATGGAAAGATCCACCATTTTTCATGGGAAAATCCACTATTTTACTATGGTCATTTTCAATAGCAAACTGTTGACATAACCAGAGGGTAAAATCAGAACCTTGTGGTGACCTCTGCGTCCCAGGTTTTTTTTCACTGGTGATGTTTGGATTCTGCGTCATTGCTGGGGCCCTCAGCGGAAGTTCGGTGTTCAGTGGGTGTTTGGCCATGGGGATAGGCAATGGATTGACCAGCAATAAGAACCATACTCATGGATATGGAAAAAAAATAACAAGTGATTACATGTAGTAAGTGATGTATATGTCATTAGATGTCAACATCACAACTGTTCCTTCAATTTATTTTTAAAGAACCAGGGTTTTGATCCATATTCCACATTGCACATGTTTCTTATTACACTACACATCAAAAGGAAAGGCGATCGGCTCGCTCGGCCACGAAACGTTTTTGCTTTGTTTCAGGTGTTGACAACGGCTGATGTTCTCTTTCTTTTCCTCGCAGCAAAGAGACTGTTTCAGAAGCAGGTGCCAGGGGCGTAGGGATTGGCACTGATGGGTTCATTTTGAATTGTACGTCTGTAGGTAAATAAATCTAGCTAGAGGGCTATTGCGCTTGTTTTTTCTCACTGTCAGCTTCAGTTTCTTCAGGCTCTCAACTGGACTCTTGGGGAAGATAACCTCTGTCGAAGATAGCTCCACACTGTCTTTGTCGAAGATCTGCTCGCCATACTTTAGTTGCCAGGCGAACAGCGCATGGGTTTGGTCAAGGATTTCCTGTCTTCCTTTGGATATATAACATTACAGTATATATATATATAACTAGTCCCAACAAACTAGCTAGTAACTAGTTTGTTTCAAACAAAATTGGTTGAAATCATCAGCATGATCAGCGCTTCAGCGTTGAAAGATTTGCCAGCAATATGATGCTGCGCTTGGAAATCAAATGACCCACACAATGTATAATATAGAGGTTTTACTCATAAACTGTTTTTTTGGTGTGTGTGTGTGTTCCACAGTGACAGTCATATCTCTATAATCTATAAACATGTATTCCATTATCGTAAACATGATGATATACACTGTATTCATACAATACACACAAGGCTACGGATAGGTACAGAATACACGGTCCGCTTTTGTGTTTTTGGTCCAATGATGTCGACAGGATACGCCACTCAGAGATCAAGGTCCTTGTCCCTTCTACCGGTGGGTTCTTGGTCGGCACTGGGGACTTGCTGAAAATGATCTTGGCCTTTCTGGATCTATGTTGATATGGCTTTGTCTGAAAAGAATCCATACCAAGAATGACAGTGAATGACATTTTTTTAATGGGAAAGTTGATGATCAACCAGCAAGGTTGGTGGTACCCTATATTTGACAAAACCATCATGTGAGCACTCATGTGTACTGAGGGATTTGTTCCACCATGAATTGAAGCAGCTTCGATGTAAAACAAGGCCTCTGGGCATGACGGTCCCCCAAGTACACCATTTGACAGCCTGTCAATATCTTAAAACTTAAAACACATCACTTCCCTTCTCCCTCCTTGATGACTGAGGCGAAAATTGTCCGCAAGCTGTCTATGCTAGATGTGTCCATCATGGGCGTTTACGTCAGGGCACCCAGTTGTTTGATGTTTTGGTTTCGGTAAGGATATAGTGTGAGGATGTCCCTACTTTCGCAAAGCCGTAATGTATCATTAAATTATATATATATATAATTATATAAATATATTTATATACACACCAGTGTTCAAAAGTCTCATGGCTTTAACATTTACTTTATTTAGCTGCAAAAAAAACCCTTTGAGAAAAGAACATATATAGAACACTTGCCGCACTTCTCAGGTTATCACTTTTTGCATGGGCATCTACAAGAAACAAGGCATCGTAGTATCAACTCGTGAAGGACCCGGGAGCTCGGTAGCCCTCAATCTTTCTGAAATTATCGTCTAGTCTATAATAGTCTGTATATCATATCTTAATATCTTGCTTAAATGGTGTGTATCAATACTCCGTATATACAGTATACAGACTATAGTGTAAATATCATTATATATATACACATACATTCCAAAGATGAATTCTGAAGTTTTGCGAAGCCGAGACCTTGTGGATCTGTCGGCTTCGCGCCAGGACTCGTGGTGTTGATCTTGGCGGAGGTTTCGCATAGCTTGCTCTACTGCTTGGTTTCAGGCACCCATGGGGATGCCATGGAACAGCTGTTGTTTTTGTTTTCTTTTCCCTTTAAAATGGAGAAGATGAAGAGAACAATACATGGAGAACTCTTATGTACAATCTTTATCAATCTTTTAATTCTCAAAAAAGATGGCTTACAGTTTTCCAAAAGTTTCCAGAGATGTTGAAGCACCCCAAAATCATCGAGCATGATGCTTGGATATGTTTATTGCATTCGTTCAAAACATAATTTTCCAGTGAAGCAGAAATAGGTTGAATATTCCTAGATCATCCAAGCAGTCTATACAATGTGGGTAAAACCATCCCACAGTCATCACCATTTTTATAGGTGGTCTAAACATGTATATAAACATTCCCAGCCGTGGGTGTTAAACATGACATTGTTTTGCCCACGTGATTCCAATGATTTTCCTATGATTTTCCCATTCTTCATCCAAACCAGTCTACCCTCTGGTAATTTAACATAGCTATTGAAAATAGCCATTTATAGTTGATTTTCCCAGTAAAAATGGTGATGTTCCATAGTTGTTTGTATGTTTCCCAGAGGGTCTGATCCAATTTTCCAGGTGCTGTCGAGGCCCAACAGGAACAGGCGGAACGGGCGCAGTACGATGCTTGGCTGTGACTCAATGCATGGATTCAGCAAATTCCATGAGAAAAATGGGCAAACATGAGAAAATGATAGAACATGATGAATCTTAGTAAATCCAAATAATGAGCCAGCCATATTTTGATGGTTTACAGCACCTGTGTATACTATATTTGGGGATGGTTTACTATTGCTTTACTAACATTACTCCACGATTGAACCATATATTGCTTGTAGAGCGTGTTGAACCATATTAAACCATGCAAGAAGGACATGAACACCATATTAAACCATTGAACATTGCGATTTTTTCAGCGATTGTGTACTCTAATCAAAGCTGGCTATGGAAAACCTAGTTCAGGATGAGAATGCCCAAAAAGATGCAAACGTTTGGAGACCCCTACATTGCGACCTCAAAAACCCTCATACATGAACATTGATATTAGGGAAATCATCACACACATGAAATCTTGAGAATCAGGCATCCACTTCCCAGCGGATGACATCTTTGTTTGATAAAATTGATCTTGTGATGTTCAATGTGGGGCTTTCCATAAATGGGGATACCCCATAATGGATGGTTTATTTAAGGGCTGCCGCCCCTGCCGCCGACCCCGGTGTGTACACCCTATGTGCCACAACTTGAATGTAGTCGGCCTCATTTTCTTGTCCGAGATGAACTCAGAGCGTGTTGCTTAGATAACTTCACAGGTTGAGGTGTGTTTCGTAGCATTCCCTATGAACAGTATTGGTGCACAGTTCAAGTTCTTGTATAGGAGGGTGTGGTTTCAACTCTAAAGGGCACTTGCTG
>Ga0126342_10020639_pt1:0-7500 | contig 11061 bp, 10 predicted proteins | sample Cyp1metagenome_FD_92528 | JGI IMG/M metagenome (GOLD analysis project Ga0126342, IMG submission 92528) | Coral microbial communities from Lord Howe Island, Old Settlement Bay, Australia - Cyphastrea 1 metagenome | ecosystem: Host-associated > Invertebrates > Cnidaria > Coral ...
ATATGCCAGATAGAATGCCAGATAGAATGCCAGAAGATATGTCAGATAGAATGCCAGAAGATTTGCCAGTAAGAAAATGTATAAATGTCATGGTGGGGATCATTCGAAGTGAAGTAATTTTTTGTTTGCCCGGGTGGTTCAAAACCATCAATCCGTGTTGCTGTTTCCCGATGTGTTTGGTAAATCCATCCCCTAAATTGAACAAATCATCGTGCCCTACTAACATGAGTAACTACTATAGTGAATCACCACTCTATGCCACAGCACTCACAGCACAGTGTATGTACATATATATATAATATTACATGCAGATTGACCATAAATCATGATAAGTCCGTATGTTTTTGAAGCGACCAACCCAAATAAACTTTCTTGAACCTCAGCTTCAGCAGTAAGTTAGTTTATAAACCCCATTGTCTATAGATATACCTAGCATAAACCAACCATTAAACCGTTAAGCCACGTAGAATTCACCTGGTTTCCCTCAGCCAACTTAGCACTCACTGGGGCGTTGTTTAGTGCCATTCCTCGTTCCCACCGTGGCCACCAGGCCTTGGGTATCTCGCCCGAAGAGTGCCAGTCCAAGGACAGGTGCAGCAAAGAAACCCTATGATAAACTAACAGTTTGCTATGGAAAATGGCCATTTATAGTTGTTTTGCCAATTAAAATAGTGATTTTCCATAGTTATGGCTCGTTGGTGGTTTGTAACATATTCCAACATATTTATAAAATAATAAGCTATAAATCTAATGGATTCTAATGCTGGTGTCATATAGTTTATAAATGTTTATAAACTGGTTGGTGGTTGGTGGAATGGATAATATTTATAGATGGTTACAACTGGTTATGAACGGGATTATACATTATAAGTACTTATAAATGGTAAAGGGCCATAACTGTATTAGGTGGGACCCCAATGGTGCGCCGCGATCCAGTGTGACCTTCCGCAGTGGTGGCCCTTTTTGGTGTTACGGCGGACCGCTGCGGCCATGGAGCGCTTGGGTGAAGCACCGTGTACAGGTCCCCAAAAAAGGCGGTGCCCTCCCCACTTGTTTGTTGGTTTATAAAGCCCTTTATAGATTTGTTTTAGATATACATAAACCATGTTTGATTTGCTTAAGCAGACCAGCTTAGCTACCACTATTTTTCTTTACGAAACATAAGCCATACAGACATATACAGACTGCACTGTTTGTTGGTAAACAGATCTATCTTCACATAATTAGTCAGAAATTAGATGATGTTCATCAGCACCCATGTCACCATGTTCACCCAACAGTTCTGCAAGGCAGAGAATCTCCACTTCCCCAATGGTGAAATCTCCAAGTGAATCAGCGTGAATTGCCTTGAAAAATACACATTAAAAACCACCATGTTGTTGGTTCCATAGAACTTACCCAGCTTATCTACAGTTATGGCCCTTACCAGTTATATAAGTGGCTGAAAAAGGGCTATGGCTATAACTGTAGCTTTCCCACATCTACAGTTGATATCCTTTGACTATCAAACCATTTAAAAACCCTATAAAAACACCATCCGAAATTTCCCATCGCGTCTTGTTGGAACCCCCCTGATTTTTTGGGGCAGGAGTTCACCAACTTCTTCTCAGGGCAGCAGCAGATTGCCGGCGGCAAGCTGCAGTCTTGGTTGGGATCTCAGCAGATGTCTTGGTTGGGATGTTTCGAGAAATCGCAGGAAAGATGGATGTGGCATTTTTGTGGGATTTCGCGTGTGGTATGTGTCCCTAGATTTGTCCCGGCACATTTCTATGGAACCAAGAAACATGGGGGGTTAGGTGGATGACGATTTATGCAAGCTGTGCGGTTCTTCTTGAAGAGTCTGTGAGCGCCATGATCAATCCACTGACGCCAACCAATACAACGCTGCAACTTGCTGTTACCATGGGGGACTATCCCAGATCAAACATCGTCTGCTGTAGGCGTTCATCTATCTTTGAGAAAATCATAAATCCTTCAATCTTTGGTCAATCTACATTACCCCAGCACCCGAAAAATCCCAATGACTCGTGAAAAACCTTGGGTTCATTGTGCATGTTCACTACTATTGGTGGACAAAAAAGAGGCATTAGAGTACCAACATATCCTGCAACAATCTGGTATTTTTGATGGCCCGAAATAGCCAATTATCATCAATTATCAATGTTTGTAACTGGTTATCAACCTATGGGATTGTACATAAACCATAAATGGGGTGACTCGTTAGTACTTATAACTGGTATAACTCGGGCCAGAACTGTGATATCACGATTCAATCCTCGACCCCCTTTAAGAAGGACAGCTCCGCCAGGTGCACGCCCTATGCCTTGTCAATCATGGGAGAGCCCATGGTGCGGGGCGGTTCAAGGGTAAAGAAAGTGGCTGGTGTATGGGGGAGAACCGTGAACATGCTGGATTTAACCTTCTTTTTTGGGGATGATAGGTTTAACGGTTTAACCATCTTTATTGGGGATAGATTTGACCATCTTTGGGGATAGAATAGGGATTAGTGGAGGCTTAATTGGTGATGATAGGCAAATGACTGAATGTTTTGCTTGCCTCCGAAGATGAGACCATGTACGTGAGTGGCAGCATGGTGATGTGGCAACATAATCATAAGGAATTGGAATCTGCTGCTGCGCGGTTCAAGCCGGGGCATGGTGGGTCCGGTATATACCGCGAACAATGCCGCAGACCCGCACCAGCTATGCCTGCAGGGGCACCAGCTATGCCTGCAGGGTCACCATCTGGCCCTGCACCAACTGCCCCGGCACCAACTGGCGCCCCAGCATCAACTGCCCCGGCTTCACTTCGAGATGAAGAACTTTGTGTTGCTGCAGCGGGAGCAGCCGGAATACATTCACAGTCACAAACCTGATTGTGGTCAAAAGCATCTGTTGTTCGCCCGTGTATCGTGGATACTGCAACTGACTGACCGCAGAGATTCAGTGTTACACTTCGCTTCCACTGGTGTGCACTTATTCATTCACCTGTAGATATCTTGTGAACTATGATATCTGGGATTCATAGCCAATTTATCTGCTACCCCTTTATCTACCCAGTTTCCCCCTCAAACATATCTGGGGTGTTGGGAGAAATCCTGTAGCTGATATAGTTTTTGTTTGGATAATTATATCATAAGGAACCAACCATCATAACCTAGCAGACCTAGCAATACAATGGACATATTTAAGGGAGAATATTGCCTACTAATGATGGATATGTGGTTTCATAAGGTGCCCCATGTGACCCAATCATTGTTGGGTCGGCTGCTTGTGGTGATCCCAACTGGCCGGAATCTTTGTTCGTCTCTTAATCAAATATCATAATATCAGTCATATTCTGTTCATATCCATACTTAACTATCATATTGTAGTTTGAAATTCATAGTTGTGAATTTAGTGCAGCCCTCGCACTGATGGCACTTTCCCGTGCGAAGATCCCTGGCTTGTGATCCCATGTGAAGAGCGTTCCAGTAAGGTGCAGGTCATGCAGGTTGATTCTACAGTAGTTGGTATGGTGTTGTTTCCGTTTAAATCCAGTTTTTACAATCCCTACACTTACCGCCTAACCCATTTAAGTGATACATATATATATATATACATAATTATATATATATATATATAGTTGTATTATTATTGTCACCTTAGTTGCAAAAAATACGATCACATTTTTTAAGGCCCATAACTGTATCAAGCGACCGGTAGCAGTGGATCACAAGGTTTGTTTTTTGTGTTTGTATGTGTGTTAGGTGTGTTGGTTCGCCAACCCACCAGCCAACCGTTGCAGGTTGGAAATTGCCCCTTTGGCAATGGAAACGGGCAGCTCGGTGCTTTCCACGGAGACCAGTTGTTGCTGGTGAAAGGTATTTGACCCCTGTACCCCTGTATATGTCGACTTTTTTTTCTGGCATAATACTATCATAGTACATCCCACATATCCCACGAATTTTCACACGTTTAGGGAGGAGGTCTCAATTTTCTTCAACTTCATCAGATCGATCATTGGGATCTCTTCAGATCATGGCGGTGAAGGTGGCGGAGGCAGAAGCAATGCCAACCACTGGAACTCAGAGCTGGGGCGGTGAGCAGAATTGAAGTCCTTTGTCAGTTCTGAAGGTTTAGTCTGTGATAAAACTAACCATTTGCGAGCTAGAAAATCACCATTGCCTACTAATATGTAAATCAAATATAAATGGAAAATGTGTAACTACCCTCTGATTATTTGACGGTCAACTATGGAAAATCTCAATTTTTAAGCTCGGTGCATCAAGGACTAAACGGGCAATTCTCAATAGTAAATTGCAACAAATTACCAGAGGGTAGCAAGTAGCAAGTCAGCCTTTTTATTTTGATTGGTTACACTGCACTAGTGCATCCGGTCACTACGGAGGGTTGTCTCAGTTGCGGTGGTGACAGCCCCGCTGTCCTTATCCAGATGTTATGGGAACATCTTATATCGTTGCTGCATACATAAGATGAATAGAACTAGAGATTTACATTTATATCCTAGATTTGGGGGTGAACATGACCCCAATGGTTAAATTGTAGACCTAGGATAATTCTACATCGGTTATCATCTGTTCATTGTAGAACTTGCCAATATCGATTTCTGAACTGGGTCAAGGAGGGCCTACTGAAGTACTTAGTACAGGTTTGGTTGAGGGCACTCAATCTCCAAGTACTTTAAGCCCTGTGAAGTTGGAGATACCTTTCAATGTTCGTCCAAGTTGCTCAATCAGCATTGTCACCAGCCATTTCTAAGTAGATAACTTAGATAACTCACTCTAGTAGCGTTGCGAGGCTTGGTTTTTGAATTGGCCACCCTTTGGATCCTTTTGGTGTTTAATCCACAAGAACTTCAGAAAAAGAAATCCACCTTTTTTCACCATAGTGAACCAGCTTATAACATCTGGTTGGTGGTTTGGAACCATGGAATTTTATGACTTTCCATTCAGTTGGGAATTTCATAATCCCAACTGACGAACTCATATTTTTCAGAGGGGTAGGGCTCAACCACCAACCAGACATGTTATAAACTAACTTAGGCTCTGCAGACTCTGGGGATTTCACATCGATTTGGACCATCGTGATTGGAGCCCCGAATCCTGCACTCCAAAACCATTCAACATGAGACCATAAGACCATTCAATAAAATTCAAATTCTGGGTTGTTTAAACAAGTTAAGACCATGATGATGATGATGATGATGATTTATTTTCATTATTACATAATTGTTGCTATATAATAATTAGGTTTGTTTTTGTTTCAATTAATCATTAATCATTATGATTATGCAATTCTTGGGGGTGTAGGGAAGAGTTCACCCAAAGCCATGCTATACCCTGCTGCGCTCTAGGTATGGCGATGGCCGGGCCATTTCTGTAGGCGTCCACGCTTGGGGCTTCGGCTGGGGGTTGATCTGTTGGTCACCCGAAGGCTTCCAGAAACCTTGAAGAAGCCACCCGCTTTTTATTCTGATGCGGGCTAGCTGACAATGTGTTTTTTCTCTGCTGGAAATCCGTATTTTTGTTGAATAAATGTCTATATGTGTAACATCTACAGTAGTACAGTAGAGAGAGAGAGAGAGAGAAGGAGAGGGAACAGGGAACAGGGAACAGGGAACAGGGAACAGGGAACAGGGAACAGGGAGAGGGATAAATTTAGTGGAGGGTGCTGCGCAAAGCTAGTTTAAATGGTTTTGAATGCTGGCTTATGAACGGCATGGTTCACATCCTCATCCAAAACTGGCAGGTACAACGTTGCCTCGTGCTGGGCGGGTGTCATCCCTTTGAATGTCTGGTTTTTATCATCAGCACTGAAGGCTGATGAATGTTGGTTCTAAATGCCAGGGAATGTCTGAAAACAGGGCGCAATAAACTTTGGACACCGAGCATGAAGGCTATGTTGGCTGAATGCTCCGTATTCATCCGTATTCATGATCTATAGCGCGTTGCATGGGATTGCACAACCGTATTGGCATCATTAGTCGAGGTAATTTCATGACCAAAATTCGCAATTTTGTTGTAGCCAGAGCTACCCAGTGACCAGAGAACATTTTGGTCTCATTGAAAGGGCACACCCTTTTGAACAATACCCACCAAGCCCGCCCCTGAAATAATTAGTTCCATAATGTTCAATGTTCCATTGATGAATCATAATGATTTTACGCCAAGTTGACGCCTCGCTCTCAACTGTGCTAGGGGCCGCCTTGTATAGATTAGGTAGATTGGGACAAGACTACAGTGGTGCCACCCAGCTGTAAGTTGGTAAACCCAGATATTTCTAGCATGAGCAGTTCCCAACGCAAAAATTATTCCTTTCACTCCCATGGTTTCTCTGCCCTGACAATGGCCATGGACGGGTTAAACGTCGCAGGCGAAGTGGTGGTGAAAGGTCAACGCTGGGAAATGCAGCTGAAGGCGTCTGGGTGACCTGTTGAAGACCACGGGATGACCCCAATGGGATGACAACCCCAGGACATGGCGATGATCAGCCGGTGATGTGTATAGATGACCGTTATAACACATTTATGTCCCATCCATAGTATAGATTATCATATACCCATAGATAATGTGTTATAACCATATTTCATAATCATATGATCATATCATGTGTATTATATGTGTATATAAATATATATATATATATATAGAGGTTACATCTGATTAGCTAGGTTCTCTATGAGTGATGTGCTGCCTCACGCGCCAGGGCGGTGGCCAGACGCCCTTCTGCCGCGGCGCCGACGGCCGCGCGGTGCTTCGCTCCAGCGTGCGCGAGTTCTTGGCCTCGGAGGCGAAATTCTGCACCCTTTGGATCCTTTGTTTTTTAATCCACTTGAACTTCAGAAAAAAGATTACCTTTTTTTGCCATAGTGAACCAGGTTATAACATCTGGTTGGAATCATTTACCAACTAAATGGAGGTTTTCTAGCTGGGAAAATCATTTAAATGATGTTATCATGATACATCGACCTGCTGGTTGGTGGTTTGGAACCATGGAATTTTATGACTTTCCATTCAGTTTGGAATTTCATAATCCCAATTGACTTTCATATTTTTCAGAGGGGTAGGTGTACCACCAACCAGGTAACTATTGGTATCTATGAAACACTGTCATGGGATTGTGGGAAAAACCATGTACCAATTGGTGCAGGATTTCGCAACCATCCACAGTATGAAAAATGGATATACCATCTGGTTATTTAACATAGCCATGGAAAATCACAATTTTTAATAGGTAAATCATCTATAAATGGGCCATCTATACCATGGCTATGTTAAATAACCAGAGGGTAAATTGATATAAATAGATTTAAATGGTGGGTTTACTAAAAGATCAGCATGATGAATGGTGGATAGTAAACATGATTTCACCATCTCAATTGGGGATATCAATCAGTTTTTTTTGGGAGAAACATGAAGCATGAACAAATGTACCCTCTGGTAAACATTTACATAGCTATTGAAAATGGACCATAGAAATAGTTGATTTACCCATTAAA
>Ga0126342_10020640_pt1 | contig 11060 bp, 13 predicted proteins | sample Cyp1metagenome_FD_92528 | JGI IMG/M metagenome (GOLD analysis project Ga0126342, IMG submission 92528) | Coral microbial communities from Lord Howe Island, Old Settlement Bay, Australia - Cyphastrea 1 metagenome | ecosystem: Host-associated > Invertebrates > Cnidaria > Coral ...
AATGCTGCTATTTTGGATCAATACTTACTTGAGCCAAAATTGGCATTGATTTTACCTTATTTAACCAACCACCAAGGAATGACCACTGTCCACCCAGGCCTGCCAAACACTAGACAGTCATATGAAACCTGGAAGAATACCATTGCGTACGCAGGAGAAATGTAGAACACTTGTGCCTGTAAGGGCATAGGTGACTTATATGCCACCCATTTTCCAATCTACTGTCCCTCCTCAAGTAGTTGCATTTTGTTTGCATAACTTGCTGCATCAATGAAAATGGTAACTTGCTGCATCAATGAAAAGCAGCCATTCTATAGATAAAGTTGTTTGGTAAGGTTATATAATTTTCAGAAAATTCCCAAATTATCAGATTTTCCAATACTAAATTGTAAAGGCGCTAATTGAGATTTAGTATGGATGCAGGAAAAAACTCAGAACCAGTTACAGTTCAGCTCTAATTGTTTCCCTTCTTCCTTAGTGCTTTTAATTGTGGTTAAATGGTTTTAAATTGCGATTGCATGCTGTTCAAAAGCAAAAAACAAAGCAAACCTTTACCAAAACAAAAACTTTACCTTGTTCAAAAGAGCTGCTTTCTTTATTAAAATAAAAAAATGCAAAAAACAGGTCCACAAAGGGTACCCCCTTGCAGGCCCTTGCATTTGCAATTAAAAATTGGAATTAGCACGTGCAATAAAAAACAACCTTTCTGGCTCTAGCTGTTTTTTCCCTTCTTCCTTAGTGTTTTTAATTGTGGCTGAATGGTTTTAAATTGTGATTGCATGCTTTTCAAAAGCAAAAAAACAAAGCAAACCCTTACCAAATCAAAAACTTTACCTTGTTAAAAAAATGTTTTCTTTATTAAAATCCTTTTCAAAAAAATGCAAAAAACAGGTCCACAAAGGGTACCCCCTTGTAGATCCTTGCGTTTGCAATTAAAAATTGGAATTAGCACTTGCAATAAAAACACAACCTTTCTGGCTCAGCTGTATTTTTTCCCTCCTTCCTTAATGTTTTTTCATTGTGGCTGAATGGTTTTTAATTGTGATTCGTGATTCTCACCAAAGCCTATCAGAAAACAGAGGTTCTCAATCAGAATCCAATGAAGATACCATCAAAGCCTATCAGAAAATAGAGGATTTGTCAAACCCTTACAGAAGCCTTGGGGAAGAGTTGAGACTTTCGATTTACTATTGCAAAGCAGACCCCCCCTTAAAAAAAAAATAGGGGGGGCCTTTACTATTGTCGATGTAACATTACATATCAACCAAGCTAAAGCTTCATCAGGATGCAAGAATTAAGTAAAGAAATGTGGTTCAGGATGGCTTCTTGTTGGAAGTTGGGGATGATTGCCGCCCCCTTGGCTATTTTGCACTCTTGGCAAAAGCTGGGAGGCAGACTGCATCCGTAATGGCAGTGTCACCTAGCCACAGGGCCGCTGTGCGCTGGTAGTGACTTCACAGCCCACCACAATTTTAAGTTATCGCTGTGTTTGGTCGCACTTATTTCCACAGATGCCATTCAACGAATGCCGACAAAAGCCATCAGTGGTGGCCTTTTGGTCTGCTTAGCAGAAGGGTTTTGCTGGATACTCTGCCAGAAAGCTCATAACACTATGGACTCTGCACATCAATGAACAATAAATGAACACACGTGTCAGCCACATGTGTACGAGCAATGCCCAGTGAAATCTCAAGTACGGCATTGTCAACACCTTGTTTTAAGAGAAGCCGTACACATCCGTACGCTAGCAGAATATACGAAAGTGTCTGGCAACATCTGCCTGGACATGCCAAATTTAGCCTGGTCCTCTGCATTATGAGCTTGTGACAGGGCAGAAAATGCACGATTTGATTTTGCAGTTTTGCAAAAAGTTGACTTCCTTCGTTCTTGGCCCGCTCAGCTGCTCACAATCAACAAAAACTGTGACCCTGCACCTCGTATCATTCAACAAGAGAATCCATTGGGATATTTTCGCCCCTAAAGGAAATCCTGGCTCAGACTTTCAGCGCCATCAGCGGACTTTGGGCCTTTGCACTCTCTCAAGCCTGACACAGCTTTGTCTGTTCGAAGCCAAACAACGGAAAAGGTTACCGCTTACCATGTGTCAGAAGATGTCAGAAGTCCGTGGCCTGAAAGCTTGGATGAGAAGAACATATAACTCGTCCAACCACAAATCCTACATCTCTACATGTCATCATAGCGTCATAGAGTCATAGGTTTGAACACATTGCGGGGGCAGCTGCCTCTTTGTTTCAAGAGCCTGCCACGTCTGCGTCTGTGCCCTTTGCAGTTCCTTAGCAAAATGGCACTGCTGCAACTACCGTTCTGCCCCTGGCAGTGTTCACGTCTGCCCGGCAAAGCTGCCCAGCAACGCGGCCTGTTTCTGAACCAAAGAGAACAAGTTCCACATGCTCCACGGAGATAGAAGGCTAAGGCAGCTAAGTCTCATTTAGGTCTTCCCTTGGCTGCAGTGGAGAATGGTTGAAGCAAACAAACCACGGTTTCCCACAAGATTCTGATCACAGTACCATCTGAGATTCTGACTCGGATAATTAGTGTCAAGAATGGACATGGCAGCATGACATGAGATTATATAGTTCTAACACTGAACTGGCTCCAAAAATAGGGCACCAATGGACCCGTAACATTACAGTAGTCATGCATTTAGTAGAAATATCCCCCATTTAGGGTTGTAGTTGTACCTAAATACATCTAAATTATCTAAATACTTAATTGGAGCGATACCGAAATTAGTTTCGAACCTATAAATGATTATAGCAATATGTCGATAATTTAATGTAGTAAAATATGTCCACTTCAGTGGGATGTGGTACATCCGACACTATATCTGAGATATCCGAGATGCGAGAGGTGGACTTGACGCTTCTGCAGGTTCTCCAAAGCCATTTGGGTGATAACAATGTCGACCTTGTTCAAATCCCCACGAAGTCTCATCAAGCCTGACCTGGACACATGGGACCGTTGTTGGGCAAATTTGGCGCCATTTTTGCCACCATCTATTAGGCCTTTATGGTAACTCCGGGAAATTGTCGAATCTTTCTGACAATATTCCATCATTGCGATTTGCATTTTGAACAAAAACCATTGAGGGTGCCCATGGGCACACCATTTTCACACCCATCTATGAATCAATTATCTGTGGGAAACTGAGGGATGGTGAATAAGGGCGCTCCTTCACTGCGACATTCTGATATTCTAATCTGAGGTCCCTGCACCAGTTCTGACATCGACACGAAGCCACTCTCGTCCTTGGTCGAAGGGGGTCAGCGACTGCTAAGTAGAGCAACGCAAAGTGCTAAGCTGCTAAATATACATGTTACATACGTACATTGCTTGAGACAACTCGAAACATGGCATCAAGGCCAAGTTGTAAGCTGCTTGACAAAGGTTGAAAGAGTAGCATCAAGAGCAAATTGATGCAAATTGTAAGTTGCTTGAAAATTATTTAAGCGTGGCATCCGAAGCAAGTTGCACGGTGGTTGAAACAGTTAAAAGCGCAGCATCAAGGGCAAGTTGAATGTGCCTGGAGAAAGGTAAGAGCGTAGCATGAGCGTAGCATGAGCGTAGCATGAGCGTAGCATGAGCGTAGCATGAGCGTAGCATGAGCGTAGCATGCGCGTAGCATGCGCGTAGCATGAGCGTAGCATGAGCGTAGCATGAGCGTAGCATGCGCGTAGCATCAAAAGTGTGGGGAAAGTGCCAAGAGAAAGTGAAAAGCACAGCATCTGAAGCAAGTTGTAAGTTGCTTGACGCAATGAAGAGCAAACACCGAAAGATTTTATGAAGACGAAGAAAACAGAACGTTATTACCCTCCCTTCACCCCTTCACCCGGATCCCCCTCCACCCCTCCGGCCTTGGGATCTGGAAACCAGCATGATAGCTTGCACAAACTACGTCCAAGACAGAAGAAAAACAACAAAATGCGCGTACGGTTTTTCAGCCATAGGCATGAATCATCATGAATCCGCTGGGCAGCCCAGGGGTGAGCAGGTCCACCGTGCAGCTAAGTCTCCGTGTTGAAGGCTTCAAAGACCCCAGGTCGGGGTTCCACTACCCTCAGTCTGAGATCATTAGCCATTTTAACCATCTGCTACAGGAAATAGTATGGGAATCGCATGGAATTGAATGACCCCATGATCTCTTACCATTTCTTTGACTCTTGATGCACAAGCTCTTGGAGGCTCAAAAAAGTTGCATGCGTCTCAGTAGCACATCCAACTCGTCTAGCAATGCACGAACCTTGGCTTTGACAACACCACTAAGCAATACTAAGCACCTGCGCTATATGAGTGACAAAATGCGACTGAAAAGCATGCTTTACCTAAAGTGACCTAAGACATCCAAATCCAAAATGATTCAAAATTTCAAAACGATGAAAGGTGACTTCTGGGCTCTTGATGACCTGGTTGAACTCCTCTTCGCCTCAGCACAGGCGGCTACAAGAACTTCTGGGACCTAGCGCTGCCAGCAACGGGATTCCCAATATCTGCTGGAATCTGCCAAGCTTTGCCAGGGTGCTCAAGTAAATCTCCTCGTCGTTTGCCATGTCAAAGGGGTCGAAGTTTCCAAAGCTGAAGGTTTCCAGACTGCAGTACGTTCAAAGTACGTTCAAAGTACGTTCAAAGTACGTTCAAAATACGTTCAAAATACGTTCAAAGGGACATCACATTCAACACGTTCAACTCGTTCGTGTATGTCAAAATATGTCAGTCCAAGGGAAGAAGAAACCAAGATGTCGCTTTCATTGCGATTTAATTGTTTGGCATCTGTGATCATCTGTGTCCTTGCAACTGTGAAATTTTCCGCCGTCGTTGAACCCAGCCTGAGGTCTCTTTTATTGGACGGCTGTGACTGTGATTGCAGTTTCGTCTTCCTAACAGCCAACAGCAGCTGCTCTCGTTGACAAGTTCTATGGACAGGACACGTTGATGGTCTAGGGATTTTGGATGGTTTTGGCCAGCGCACAAGGGATGAACTGTGACTTTCACTCGCCGAAACGGATGGAAACTGGATGGGACAGGTGGGAGTCCTTGATCGCAACTGCTGAGTTTGATGTGAAACGCAAACCACCAGCTTGGCCAGCTGCTCAGTCATATAGGTTGACTCGTATGCTTTTGCATATTTCCGTTCGATCTCGTTTTGACGCAGTCCATTCCTGCGAGTAGGATTGAGCACGTGACTCATGACGCATAAGACATTCTGATGAGCCGCCTGAAGGTGAGTTTATCTATAGTATACATATATATATATATATTGCGTGGATCCTAGCAAGTTATGTGTGAGTTCAAGCCAGCAACTCCAATTGTTGAATCAAGCGGCAACGTGGCTTCAACAAAAATTGCGGTTATGATGTTGAAGAGTCCGAACAAGACCTGAGCTACAGAATGAAATTTCACATTGCAACACAAGCACATAGTTTCACGAGTGCAAAGGTGAAAACGTACAACACAAAATGGAATAATTAGCTGACAGAACATGAAGGATCATGAAGGCACAATCTGCTGAGCCCGGAATAAAAAACATTGCCAAGCAGCACAAACCATGCTGAGAGCATACAAAAGATCAAATCTCAAGCCAAAGCCATGACTGAAGATCATAGTCAAAGATCTGCCACCTGTACTTGAAAAGCGGACTTTGGAAGCGAGGTCAGCATGATGGTTTAAGATGTTTAAGAGACATGGGCATGGGTCAAAACCCAGAGTCCACGGTACACATCCGGCATTCCTCTGTTACAATATAAGGTATTGAATGGGGGTATTGCACGAGGGGTATCAAACAGGGGGAACTACCTAAACAAACATTTCATGTGACGAATGGGTCGAGGCTGTGCATGTGTGTGCTTGTGTGTGTGTGTGCCTGTGTCTCTGTGTCTCTGTGTCTCTGTCTGTGTATGTCTGTGTATGTCTGTGTCTCCCTGTGTGTCTATGTGTGTCTCTTTGTGTGTCTCTCTCTCTCTCTCTCTCTCTCTGTGTCTCTGTATGTGTCTCTGTGTGTGTGTGTCTGTCTGTCTCTGGTCTCTGTGTGTGTGAAACATCTGAAGAGATGTAAAACCTCTATCCGGTTTCAATTTACTCTAATTGGCAGGGGGTGGTAGCAGGGTCCAGAGTCTACAAACCAACGAAGGCAATCTGGTTTCCCCGGTGGTACATGGCCTGATCAGCCATGCGTACCTGCAAGACTGTTTTTCCGACATGGGGCGTGGCTAACCCAAGAACCACCTCGCCAACCATTCTGCATTTTCACACTATTGGACACATCACGCACGTCTGCTGCAATCTGTTTACCTCCGTGTCTTCTACGTATGGGATTTGGATGGATTTGGTATTTGATCTGATCTTGGTCGCGATGTACGGAATGTATACATTATTTATGATTCGATGTTGTTCTTCAGAAGATTACTTAGCTTCGGAAATCAAGTCATGTTTTTGTGTAAAGGGATTCAGTTCCCAATAGATCACTTCAGTGATCTTGTTCTTGTCTAGTGTGGGTGTGTGTGTGTGGGTGGGTGGGTCTGTGTATGTGTGATTGTGTGTGATTGTGTGTGTGTGTGCGTTGGTGTTGGTATTGGTGTTGCTGTTGCTGTTGCTGTTGTCGGTGTTGGTGTTGTTGTTGGTGTTGTGTTGTGCGTGTTGGTGGTGCGGGCACCTGTGTATGTGAAACTGTCTGAATCAGAGGCCATCATACTAGTACTCCTGAAGCTATTTTGTGGGTGCCAGGCCAAAACTTTGTAATTTACATAGTTGTTTGTGCTTTTTGTATGAAAAACCTATCTTGGAACATGACGAAATTAAAACTGCATAAATACCAGTGTTTTTGCTAGACGCTGTCCACACAACATTGTAGGTACCGTGATGTTTGTTGCTCCCAATGTTAAAGTAAAGAACATCATAAATACCTTCTGAGGCGCCAAAAACAGCGGCGTTTACAGTGTTTTATGGTGTGTTCTGTTAATCCCCCGAAGGTCTTCGAAAATTAACAAAACACCGCCAATATGACGGTTTTTGGTGCCCTGCGCACATCAGCCCCAGCATCAACAACAGCAATGACAGCAACAGCAGCAACGACAGCAACAACAGCAGCACCAGCAACAGCAGGAACCCTTGGGGCATTGCATTGCCGTTGTGCCAAGCCCTACAAGCAAGCTGTTTCCGACAAAGTCATGGCATCGGCCTAATCTAGAGGCAAGCCGACGCAATGGGATGCGTAAGCAACCGAGCTTGACAGCATATAAGAAGGTGTTGAACGGGTATTGAACGGGTCTTGAACGGGGTATTGAACAAACAACCTCCCAAAAAAACAAACCAGTGCTCATGCAACACTGGTCTTCTCTAGCTCTATTTGAACCAAAATCTCTAAATTGCGAGCAACAATGCTTATCGATCAAACACTCAATACTGGATTTGATTTCACTGCTGCGAATATCCGCTGCAATTTGGGTTCTCGAGTTGGGAAGGGGCAGCTACAAGCGAGGCTACGTGTCAGAGTGGTGAGTTCTGACACTGGCGCTCAGTCCATAGAACTGTGGTGCTTTGTGGTGTGTTAATCCATTCAACAAATTACCCGAACAAATTCGAAAGGGGGGTATTGAACTATGGGGAGCCTTCTGTTCAATAGGGCATTGAACGGAGTATTGAAGGAAATGGTCACGAGATGTCACGAGCACCTTTTCAATACCAGAACGTATTAATTTTAACTCACAGCCACTATGGTCACTATGACATAGCACCAAGATGCACCAAGCCTGCTGATGTGCAGTCGCCAATCATGCAGCGGAAGATAGAGAACATGCACCGCAGCACGCTTCCACAATATTCTTCTCCGTAAACAAGGTGAATTTTTTCTGAGATCCGGCTGACACATGGGAGAAACAGTTGAAACATGTTGAAACTTGAAACGGCACAACTGACATAACTATGAGACTATATGAGACTATGAGATGCTAAAATGCATGGGCAAGCATTGGCCACGATTGCTTAATTTGGTGATGTCACACAAATGAAATATGAACACAAAGATTCGCAAGATGTTGCGAGATATTGCGAGATAATAATTGCAACCGAGCCGAGCTACGGCTACAATAGTCGCTCGTTTCCATGTCCAGGGTGTCCCCACTTTGGTTGCAAGTATCACGAAAGAGAGCTGTCGTGAAGCTCTGTACCAGCGAGCGAAGCGCAAGCGCGCAAACCTCGGTCATGGCAGAAAGTGCGGACATATCCGGAATGGGTCTGTCCGGCAGAAATGGATGCTTGTGCTTGAATCATTCTTGATCAGTATTTGCAGTGCCACAAATGGAAAACCCACACCTGGCATTCATTCAAATTTGATCCCATGAATATATCCAGTTGCTTGTGAAAGCTGAAACCTCCAGTCTCAGGGTAGAACATAGACCACCACATTGATGGTCAAGACCACCCAGAACAATGAGCGCACCTGGGCGAGCAGTAGATCGATCTATGGCATTCGCACGATCACCTGGCCCTAACTCAACCGCAAGGGACAGCTGCCCTCAACCGAGATACGCTGATGATGAAGCCTGAGACAGGTCCCAAATGCACCGCCACTGCGGCAATGGGACAAGCTGCTCACGCAGTTGTTGTCTTGGCATGTCTTCGCTGATCAATATTTCAACAGAATGTCTTCAAACTGTCATTGCTTGACGTGCGATTCTCCCCAAGCTTACTTTTTTTTGTGGGGGTCACTTTTCTATGCTTTTGTCATCGTTTGTCATAGTGCCATCTGGAGGAGGCAAGCAGCCAGAAACAATGTTCGCAAGCTCTTGGAGCAGTGGCATATTCACCAGCTTGGCCAAGCGTGCGACCCGAGCCAGTCGCAAACCTCTGAGGATTAGAACCAGCTTCCTGAGGCGCAGCGAGTTCAGCACCATAAAGGGACCCCATCCCCTACGGATTTTGAATGATTTTGAGTGGGGACTTGCTGACAAATATATCCAAATATTGCCACTGAGTGTCGCTTGACCTCCTGAAACTGAGAACAGGTTGAGAATTAACTCAATCACAGCCACCTAGGAGAACACTTCAGTTTGAACCTCCAAAATCCGAAACATGACCTGCAGGACATCAGGAGAACAGTCACACACGAACACATGAATGATAACACCTGTTGTCAACATGATCACACATGATAATGGCAACGCATTGTGACGTATGAATGTAAGCGTTTGGTCCAAGACATTCTAAGACCAATGCCGCAGTTAGCAGCACGTCAAAGCGATTCCACCACCGAGATGGCCCGAAAAAGTACTCGCGAGCAGTGTATACCTCGAAACAAGTGGCCTGTGGCGGAACAAGATGAACAAGCCATTGGAGCCATTGGTGACATCACTGCCATCACTGGTGACAAGCTGATGACGAGACGCCACGGACTTGATGACAATCTCTCCCACGAAGATACATGCAAAAACTGCTTCAAAAACTAGCCATCCAGGCCAGTCTGAGTCATTGTCTAGGGAAATGCCCAATAGGATAAAACCTCGGAGTGCAAAGCTGAAAACTGTGCTGGCCTTTGAACTCAGCCATGAAGAAAAACAGTGCTGGCAACAGTGAACAGTACAAACTCACAGTAGCTTACATAAATTAATTACAAATTATGATGATATATGATAATATATGATAATATATGGTAATATATGATAATATATGATAAGATATGATAAGATATGATTATGTCTGTATGACGAGCATTGTGTTCTGAACCTTCATCTGGACTCTGTAGATCTCTCAAAGTCTCTGGATCTCTGGGATCTGGCAAGGAGCTGGATAAAATGGACACGGTCGACAATGCCGTAATGCCGTGGACCAAAACGTCATGCTTTGTGGCAGGCTTCCGGTTTTTCCCATAGGCGAGCAGGAGAGCTTTTGTGGCACTGGTGGTCGGGACAGCATCTCCGAGCAGAGCTTGTTGAACAATGAAAACATTCAAAGCCTCAGAGTTGAGCTGCTTATTATAGTTTTCTTTCAAAATATGTGCAGGTGTGTGTGTGTGTCTCAAAATGATCAATCTCCAACAATGGATCAAGAATGATCAATTTTGATGGTTCCATCACTGCCCCAATTTCGGCCCATCCACATTTATCATCATGAATCATTATTGTGATATTCTGATGTCTGAATAACCACCGTTTGAAAACCCTTCCTGGCCACTCTGAGCATGCAGCAGCTCGACCATGTGCCAGGTTCGGCAAGTCCTCCAGGAGAATGCTATCCTCACGAAGCTGATGCTCGCCAAAGGGTTACGCTGCTGGCATTGCCCCAAGGAAATCGGAAAACAAACTGCAGGGGCAGCAACAGTTTACTTATGTTTAGTTCCAAGTAGTGAGCGTTTGGCATCTTTGAGTTGCAATTTCGGACAGATCGGACATCCAGTGTCTGGAAAAAGGCCTGTAAACTACGTATATATATATATGAAAAAATGCTGTTCGAGCACAGGCTGTGTAAATAAATGTAATAGAGATTCAGATGCCTGAAGATGGGCACAGAGACGTGCATAATCTTGAATGCCGGTGGCAGTACTGTGTCCGTATTGGTTGCATTTGCCGCCCTATGCTGCACTAATTAACTTCCAAGCACAAACATGCCATTGCGAAAAGTTCTGCAAGATCACTTGAATTTTATAAACGAAACACGAATAAACTTGATCGACTGCAAATCAGCAGATATGATTGACAACTATCAAACCTAGGTGCAGCTGAGACTCCTGGAAGGCCTTCCAGGACATTACTGGTTGATGTGAATGCGTCACTGATTGCCTGCGTCCCTTTTCGTACACCTTGAGGTGGATTCGCCGCAGTTCCACCATTACCTCCTCCAATTCTTCCTAGGCTGAAGTGCCGCAGAGGAAACTTGAGGCCGGGGGTGGATGACGAAAGCTAGCGGGGTAGGAGAAAGAAGGAAGGGAAAGGTGAGTTGCGGAGGGACTGTCATCATCGTGTCGCGGCATTGTTCGTCCCAACGAGGATGCAACAATGATATATTGATATATGATATATAACAATGATATATATGGGGGAGGGGGCAGGGGG
>Ga0126342_10020641_pt1 | contig 11060 bp, 10 predicted proteins | sample Cyp1metagenome_FD_92528 | JGI IMG/M metagenome (GOLD analysis project Ga0126342, IMG submission 92528) | Coral microbial communities from Lord Howe Island, Old Settlement Bay, Australia - Cyphastrea 1 metagenome | ecosystem: Host-associated > Invertebrates > Cnidaria > Coral ...
AGCTAGAGTTCTTCAGCGACCTCTTTCGGATTTTGTTGCCCGTATGGGTTGGGATTTAACTACCCCCAGGGATGAATCCTTTGCATTACTCACTCAGATGGGTGAGATCAGAGCACTTTAATCTGCCGCACGCGGCCGAGCCAGGAGGCTCTAAGGCTTGCAGCAGCGGCTGTGCATCTTAGCCTGTGCTAGCTGGGTGTACTTCAAAGCTCTATGAATCTGCAGCACGCTGCCGAGCCGGGTGGTTCTCAGGCTTGCTGCAGCGGCCGTGCATCTCAGCCAGTGCTAGCTGGGTGTACTTCAAAGCTCTATAGGACCTAGGAAGTTGCGAAAAGTGGCTTTTAGCCGTTTGCATAGAAATGCTCGCTACAAAGCCATGTGGGACGGAAATTGCCCAAGAGAGGTTTCCCAGACATGTGGTTAGCATGAATCTCTTGCTGAAATTCAAAGACCTGGTGCTTGGGGACCAGATGTTGAAATTTGCGCTTTACCGAACGTTTTGCAGTCAACACTACAATTTTTTGTGGATCGGTTTTGAAGACTTTTTCGGTCAGTGAACCCATTTTCGGGCATATCTGGTTGCAGCTGGAAAATGGTCATTTTTCTTGCTTGAGCCAGACAGATGGAAAACAGAGACTTGATAACCATCGAAAATGGCAATGGTTCAACGGTTTTTGGAAAAAGGGCGCCACGAGCACCACCTTCTTATCACGGCCTTCGACGGGTTTTTGCAATAGGGTTTGGGAAAAGATGAGTGCCTGCTTAGTCACCACTGTCCCTTGGAGAGGTGGATCGGCTCGCACCACCAGAAAGAAACAGAATCAGCATAACAGCATGAATGCCTTGCGTAACCTGAAACTGCCTGATCACCTCAGTTTTCTGTCTCCTTTGATTCCTTTACTTGTGGACTTGCTCACACAGTACGAACCACAAAAGACAAAGAAAAAGAAATTGAGATACACACCGACATCTGCACCAAAGACCCCTGTTGAAAAGGAGTCGACACCTCTCAAAAAAGAGTGCTGGTATCACAAGCATGGTACATGTCGCTTTGGAAACAAGTGCTATTACTCTCATGAATGCACGCCTGAGAGAAAAACACCTGAAAAGAGATCGGTCTCTCACCCGGCTCCAAGAAAGCCGCCTTCTCAGCCATGGGAGATGCGCCCTCAGGATTGGAATGCCAAAGTGTATACTCTTGATGCTTTCAGCAACCAGCTTGACAATGTTGACAATGCCTCGTCCCTGAAGGCCATTGTCAAAATTGACACCGAGAAAGAAGTAGAGTCGGTTAAGGAATTAGTTGAGCAGTCCAGCTCTAACAATTTTGACCTGCAAGTGTTGGCTGTTCAGCCGTGCCACGATCCAGCCATGGCAACTGCAAATGGACATGAGGTAGTTTTTGCCCCAGTGAGACTAAGTGCCGCACAGCAAGCGCCACGCCCAAAACTTCAGAAACAGTTGTCATGAGAATCGCTGCGGAAGAGCGATTTGCACTCCTGAGCAATGGAGATCAATCAAGCAGAGACCTGCGCAGGCAGCTCGACAGTGGGCTGAACAGCACGTCGGCAAAGAGAAATCCAAGAAAACCTTGGACGCCTGGCAATTCTCTGAGAAATATTTCAAAAGCGCGGTCTTGATGGGGTTGATTCGAGTCGATAAGACAATTGCGCTTGAACTAGCTGCATGCAGTGGTCAAAAGCAGTGGTTTTGTGAACCTTTGAGCTGGAAAGACATTGGGATTCCAAATCCCGGCATCAAATGGCTTCCGCAAGCCAAGGATGAGAAAATTGAAGATTACGTCAGACGAGCTCTAGATGAAGAGCCTAAGTATGGAATCACTAGAGGTGAGGTCCGGCTGGGCATTCGAAATAAGAAAGATGAAAAGCAGCAGGTCACTAGGAATTGGAAGGTTCAAGGTGTCCCTGATCCTTGGGATCAAGAAACTCTTGAATCTGTCCCCCAGAAGGACTTGCCTCTCCAAAATGTGACATGTACAAGCAGGACGAAAGAGCGCAAAGGTAAGTCGACTTGGCAGATTCGCGCTATGAGCCTCCCAGCCCAAGACTTTTTTGAGCTGAAATTTGCCGATTTCAACATCATTGCCTTTGTCATCACCACACGTGCCAAATCTGCCTACCCCGCCAAGCAGATTGCCAATGCACGAACTGTTGCTGTTGGAAAAGTTGATGTGCTTTCTGAAACGAAACCGCTTGAGATTCCACCGACAATCCTAGAGGACTCCCAAGATGCCGATATGGAAGGAAAATCAGAAGAGAACGAACGCTCCAAACCAGAGAAGCACAACGCTTCTCTTCACAAGGGGCAGCAACCGGCAAAGCGAAGCATTCCCGTAAATCCTTTCAACATGTTCAGCGTCAGGTTCTTGATGTTGCTGATGTTACTGATGCCACATGGAATTCGAAGTGGAATGCCGAAACACAAGAATTTTTTCTTCAATTTTTGCAAGCTGGACAAGTTTCGCTCACAGACAGACCGGGGTGGATGCATCTGTGTGCTCGCCGGCAAGTAAAGACCGTTCTTCACAAGGTGTTCTTCCCACTCAATTGGATAAATCATGATAAATCCCAAGATGGTGAACACCAAGATGAAGCTATGAATTGGGGCAGAAGGACAGTCCCAAAAGAACAAGGCGGAAGAGAGTCCGGAGAAACGAGATCGGAAAAAGGTCAAAGTCGCTGTTTCGCCGCCAGCGCACATGAGAGTTGTTCCCAACAAGGGCGAAGGCAATTGTGTTTTCCATGCTGCTTCGCAAGGTCTCAACAAGCTCCTTAACAAAAAGCTCAGTCACCGCGAGCTTAGAGCAACTGTGTGTAAGTATCTTGAAAACCATTCAAGACAGTACCAACTTTTCTGGGATGGTTTTCAGCCGCACCCGGATGAGAACAGATGCCAGTCATGGGAAACATACCTCAAACTCCTGCGAAAAATTGGAGCTTGGGGTGGTCACCTTGAATTGCATGCAATTGCTGACGCATATAACATCAACATATGTGTTCTCACTGCTGCTGCAGAAAATTTTGGAAATCAGCAATCATGATGACAAACCAGTCCTTTACCTTTGGTTTAAAGATAGACATTACGAATGGTTGACTGGGGAAAATCCCGGCGCTTGGATCAAAGAGAAACAAATTGCGCCGTATGAGCGAGGCCGTGGAGGAGCCAAATCTAGTGCAGCTTCAGTGTGCACTGCTGAGGCAGATGTTGACGTGCTTTTTTGCCAAAAGTCAACTGCAAGTTCAGCAATTCGCACCTCTGAAGCCGATATGAGTGTCCTTGCGAAGATGCGCAACGCCGACTCCAAATGCGCAAGAGGCGTCAAAATTCAGCCTGGCGCTGCTGCCAGTAGTGCCTCTTCCAAAAGACAAAAGCTCAGCATTAATTGCAATTTGGCCACCAACAGCGCACATGATGACACCGACGGCTTTTCTTCCGCTGAACTTGACTCACCTCAAAATGAGGCCAATGTTAAAGCAGACGACAGGAAACAATCCGAAGGATAGAAGTGTCCTCTGTGCCAACTTCACTTGAAATATTCAACCACTTTATAACTTTTAGAAAACTGCAGCACCTCAAACATTGGCATCCTGATAGCATGCACAAGTTTGTCCGCATGAGCAGGTGGCAGCCACGAACACCTGATGAAAAACCAACTTGGAAGTGCAAACATTGCAAAGCGGCATTGTATGACCAGAATAAAAGTGCAAGTGCGATTAGACCACTGGCGCAAGGTCCATCCCAAAAAGCCAAAAGAAGATTTTCTATATTCCAGAGGACGCCCATCTGGAACTTCAATGAAAATCCTCTGGTTGCTAGAAACGTGCAGCTGCTCAAAGGCAATTTGAATGGGCACGCTCCTGTTGAAATAATATGGCCCTTTGCACCCAAATGCCAAGGAGTTGTAAAACAGTTCATTTGCCGACGATGTTTGCGCAGAGCGCATTTGCCTAAAATGATCAAAAAGAAGTGTCATGGGGAAAAGATCAAGGACAAACGGCGAATGCAGTTGCTCCGGAAGATACGCCGCAAAATTTCTGTGACAAAATCTGAAACTGACAAGCAAAACTTGCAAACGATCGCAGTTCTTTATGCCAGTTGCAAAGACACCATCCATCGGTCCAAGAAGTGTGAGCAAATTCTCCAGAAACAAAGGTCGCGTGGGTAACCTGTACCCAGATTGTAACATTTGCTGGAGAGGAGGCGCCACGCCTGGACTCCGCGTTGCCAGCATGAACGTGCACTTTCTCAACACCAAAGTAAATGAAACTTTACATCTTTTTGATTCCAGAAAACTTGATATCCTGCTTCTCCAAGAAACGTGCCTTGACAGGGAATCTTTAAATGCTACCGCTCGCATGGCAAAGAAGCGTCAGATGACTTTTCATGCTGCAAACCCTCAAATTAGATCAGACGGTAGGTGTTTTGGGGGGCTTGCGTGTTTGTCGAGATGGCCGGTACAACCTGTCAAGCTCAATTGTTATACCCACCCTAAACTTGCATGTGTCACGCAAGCATTAAGAGTGCATCGTTGTCGTGAGGATCCCTTTCTCCTGGCAAATGTTCATTTTCAGAGCAGTGACACCGACATGGCGCAAGCCCAGTTCGAAAGTTTGCTGAGTGAACTCCTTTCTCTTGGTGCCCCTACTATAATTCTTGGTGATTGGAATTTAACACCTCCTAGCTCTCTCGTTGCTTTTTATGAGGCTCGGGGTGTCTTACACCTTGGAGGCACTGGAGTTTTCCCAGCCAGAAAATCTGGTAAATGCATTGATTTTGCTGCAGGCATCAACCGATGTCTATTCCATTATGAAACGCAATACTCAGGCCTTGGCGATCATGAAGTTGTGCAAATTCACATCCCAGACATTGCTCCTCGCATCACTTTTCATCACGCTCGTCGTCAGCAGCTTACTGATGATGAGGTCTCAGAGGACGCATGGAGTAATATTTGGTCTGAACATAGTCAAACTCAGTTTGCCTCATTCTTGCAAAATGCCCAGATTGACTTAGCCTGGGGACTTCTCAGTGGTTCCTACGAACATGCCCTAGCAGCAAATAAGCGCCATCACAATACTGTTCCTCGGCACAAAATTGTCACACCTAAGCCCAGGGAACCTCTTTGCAGAAAAAGCTGCTTTCCTGAAAGTTTCTGTCTTCGTAGATTGAAAAGATACATTAGGAGGGTTGAGGAATTCCAACGAAATCCGCATCCATCGTTACAAAAGAAAATTGTGGACTACCAGGATTATCTTCTTAAAGTGTGGCCCAATCTTTCGGAGCCTGAAATGCTCTCTAATGTATGCGCTTTAAAATCTTGGGTCGCTGAAATTGAAAAGGAAACACGCAGTGCCCGCAAGAAAAAGGCTTTGGAAAAAATTGCATTGCATGATGCTAGAGCCTACCAGTGGCTCAAAAGGCCTGCGGCCACCGAGAAACCGCGTGATATGACTGATCCGATGCCGGTTGCGCCTGAAGATCAATTGCTTTATGTCAAGCACAAATGGGAAGCTATTTGGATGCAACCTCCTTTGCAAAATTCTGAAATTCTTGATCCAATGATGGATAATTTTCCTTCATATCCCCATGTTGAAATTGTTCGCAGTGAATTGTACAAACTTGAACAAAAAACCAAGGGCAAGGCAGCCGGCCCCGATGGCTGGCAGGGTAGGCTTTTTGCTGCGTTGCCTGAAAGTGCCTTTTCTCCTCTTGCCATGCTGTGGCATCTTTGCCTTGAACACTCCATGTTGCCTTCCACTTCGTGTCAGGCGCGTACAGTGCTTATAGACAAGCCGGATGGTGATAAAAGGCCACTGTCTATTGCTAGCCTTTGCTGGAGACTGTGTGCGTCAGCCACACTTCGTAAGTTACAACCGTGGATAGCCACTTGGATCCACAAAGACCTTTGTGGAGGACTTCCTGACACCAGAGCAGACTTTTTGCACCAGAGGTTGATGCCCGACCTTCAAACTGATGAGACCCAGCGTCCTAAGGTCATTGGTGTAAAACAAGATCTGTCCAAATGTTTTGACAACACTTGCAGCCAGCAGGCCATTACCATTTTGGCCAAATTTGGGCTACCGCCGAAACTTGTTCGCATTTTGAAAACTTTTTATCGAAATCACATTAGGTGGCTTGAAATTGATGGTTGTGTCTCAGCAGAGCCAATCAAACCGATACGCAGCATCCTTCAAGGTTGTCCCTTCCGTGTTGTCCTCCTTAGTGGGATCATGACCTTGTGGGCCACTCATGCACATTCGTTTTCCATTGCTTAACGTTGGTGTCTACATTGATGATCGAACTCTTTGGCTAAAGGACCAACCTGTCCAGAACTTGCAGCATGCGATTCAGCATTCCAACATGTTGGATAAGCAGTTTGGATTTAAAAGTAACAAGAACAAAGAAGCCTTCTTTGCCAATACACCTTCTTTGCGGAAGAAACTCAAAGCTTTTGGTAGTACTTACCCTTGGTTTTCTCTCCTTGGCATTCACTATCAGCGTAACTTTTTCAGTGCAGATCATACAAACACAGTTGCAAAAAATCTTGATCTCCTGCTCTCTAGACTTCGCTTCCTTTTTCGTTCGCATGACCGTCGCCGGGTCTTCGTTCGAACTGTGGTCCTTCCCATGATCACTTGGGCTGCTGCCTGGGCGACTCATAGCGACGAATTCATTCAGAAAACTGCAATCAAAATTGAAAAATGCATTCTTGGTCACCTTGCACCTGGAAGATCGCCCACTTTGGTTTGGGCAATTTTGGGACTTAATGTTCACCCTCTCTTTCAGCAATTCGCAGTTGCTTTCCGTGTTTGGGAGTGGCAAATCTGGAAAAAATGTCATGGAGGCAAAACTCCTATTTTAAGCTCTGCTGCACGTAAGATGTTTGGGCTTCTCAAATGGACCCCGTCTCCGGACGGAAGTATTGAAACTCCCAATGGTAATTTGGTCATTGGGGTTGACTCTTCCAATAGTATTTTGCAACTTGCTAAACTTTCCTTTTACCACCATTTGTGGGGTAAAGATAAGAGAGTATGTGCCATTGAAAAAGAAAAATGGCCTGACCTTCAAATCCAATTGGACGCTGGCAAGTCCCTTGATGGTTTAGGCTGGGCCTATGAAAGTGCCATCACAGGTGCCGCAGTTGATGGACGCATGACTAAAGCGTTTACAAGACAAGATGTCACTTGTCGATGTGGTGAAACCAACCCAACAAGGCGTCACTTGTTGTGGCATTGCAAAGCGTTGCAGTCGGCTAGGCTAAAACATGGATTGGCAGACGGCCCGCAGCCTGCTACTGCTGAAGAAGGATTGCTTGTCAAATCAGTTGAACATTGCACCTTTCCTAGTAACATCACTGAGATCACGCTTCGCCGCTTCACTCTGTGGTCTCTCACGAGAAACTTGATCAAATTTGTAACTTGGTGAAAGGTTTGTTTGATGCATCGCAGCACTTGAGCTTGCCCATCATTGTCGGCACAGACGGCTCTTCCCATAGACATGCTTTCACAACACGGGGTTGTTGGGGATTGGCCTCACAGCAACACGCAGTGGCAGGGAAGTTGCAAGGCTGGGACCAGACTCCCGATTGTGCTGAAGCATGGGCTGGGTGTATTTGCATTTTGGCCCTTTTTGCTTTTCTTCCTCATGACCCACCTCCAGTCATTTTGCTTTGTGATAACCTGAATCTTGTCAATAAGCTGCACACTTTGATTCGCAAATCTTGCCCCTTGCCATGCTTGCCACATTGGGCCCTGTTTTGTGCCATTCAACGTAAACTGAATGAACGGCCAGATATCAATTTGCGACCTATTTGAATTCCATCGCATGGAAAAAATAAACCTTGGGATATTCCGCCGGAATTCCCTGACGATGTCTGTAGATCTATTAATGATGCGGCAGATGTGGCTGCCTCTCATTCTAATGAAAATGCTTTTTACTTTTGCCATAACCTTTCGATGGCTGCAAAAGTTCGTAACACTTGGATGACCAATGCTTTTCTGTTTTTGCAGTTTGCAATACGTGACCTGCAGGTCTACAATTCGCAAAACGAAGTCCCACGGGACGGGGGCGATCACGAGACGAGAGTGCACACACGGAAGGATACCGTGGCATTTCTTCAACGGCACTGTGGCTTTCATTAAACACCATCAAGCTGGACAAGTTGATAGCTTTTGAGTGGGCACTATGAAAAAGTGCTTTCCACCAAAGAAAGCAAATCAGTTGCGGTTCCGCGCAATAAGGTACAAAAACCCAAGCCTAAGAATCCAGTTTCTAGGAAATGTCTTTTCCGAGAAAAAAATCCAGCTTCGTAGGCTGAAAAGATACATCCGTAGATTAGATGAATACCGTCGTAATCCTCACCCTTCTTTGTATCAAAAAAAATTGGCTTCGCAAACTTATTTACTCAAGGTTTGGCCCCATCTATCTGAGCCAGGTTTGTTAGCAGACATACGTAAATTGCAGTCTTGGGCTATCCAAGTTGACACCGACACACGCGCTGCCACCAAAAAGGCGGCGTTGGAACGTATTGCTTTTAGTGATTCCAGAGCCTATTGTTGGATCAAAAGGCCTGTGGAAACTGAAAAATCACGTGAACTTGAGGACCTAACCCCGGTTGCACCCGAAGACCAGGTTGAACATGTTAAGAAACAGTGGGAGAGCATTTGGATGCAACCGCCTGAGCAGGATTTCCAAATGATTGAAAGCATGTTTGCCAGTCATTCCGAACATCCGGAAGTGAGCATAGATTATTCGGACATTTGCAAACTTGCCAAGAAAGCCAAAGGCAAGGCTGCCGGCCCGGATGGGTGGCAAGGAAAACATTTTGCATCTTTGCCTCCATGTGCCTTTTTACCATTAGTGCAACTCTGGCACGCTTGCCTTCAAGTCTCAGTGCTGCCGGCCAGCTGGTGTGAGGCTCGTACTGTTTTCATCAATAAACACAATGGTGACAAGCGCCCCTTGTCGATAGCAAGTCTTTGTTGGAGGCTCTGTGCATCCGCAACGCTGCAAAAGTTGCAAGCGTGGATTTCTCTTTGGATTCACAAAAGATTTGTGTGGAGGATTGCGTGGCTCCAGGGCTGATTCTCTGCATCACCGCCTTATGCCGGATCTCATGCAACATGAGCCCTCACAGCAAAGAAGGGTACTTGGACTCAAACAGGATTTAGCCAAGTGTTTCGACAACACTTGCTCCGCCAAGCAACTGCTGTCCTGACCAGATACGGGCTCCCGAAGCAAATAGCTAAATTACTTTTGTATTTCTACAATAACCACGTCAGATGGTTAGAAATCGATGAATGCGCGTCTCCTGACCCTCTGAGGCCGACACGTAGCATACTCCAAGGTTGCCCCTTTAGTGTTCTATTGCTTTCTGGCCTAATGACTCTTTGGGCTTCGCAGCTACGATCAACTTCCCACAGCTGCGACTTGGTGTTTACATTGATGACAGAACTCTTTGGATGAAAAATAGCTCGATTGCCACATTGCAGAAAGTTGTTGAACACTCTGATAAGTAAGCTTGATGCTATTTTTGAGTTCAAAAGTAGCAAAGACAAGGAAGCTTACTTCGCAAATTCTTCCGCCTTACGACGCAAATTAAAAGTGTTGGGTAACTCATATAATTGGTTTTCCCTGCTTGGTATCCATTACCAACGATTTTTTTCGCTGCAGATCGCACCAGACGCTGGCGCAGCGAATTGATTTGATGCTTTCTCGAATCAGGTTTCTGTTTCGCTCACGCAATAAGAGGCGGTTATGTGTTCAATCCCTCGTCGTTCCCATGATCTCTTGGGCAGGTGCTTGGACAACACGCAATAAGAAATTCCTCCACAAAATTACAACGAAAATTGAACGTTGTATATTGGGACGTATCACGCCAGGACGGTCACCCACTTTAATTTGGGCCCTTATCGGCCTTAATGTCCATCTTGTGTTTCAGCAAATTGTCACTGCCTTGAGAGTTTGGTCCTGGCAGGCCTGGCAACAGCAAAAAGAAGGCACGGAGCCTTACCTCAGCAATTCGGCGTGTCAAAGCTCAACCTCGGCCATTGTTGTTGTAGTTAATGAAAGCGACACTGCCGCAAGACTGATGCCACAGCATCATCCCGTGTATACGCTCTCGGCATGTTCACCTAAGAATGGTCAGGGACCAAAATTACATCAAAATGCTCTGCATGTTGTTTATCAAAAACGTGCAGGTCAGCAATTGCAAATTGGAGAAAGCTGGATGTCTTTTGCCGAGGTTGAGCTGGTTCTTCCAGTGGGCCTTCTGCACAGCTGCTGCCACCATCGTGAGTGGCGCTGTGGCGGAACGTGTGAAGAGCCCCACCTACGCCATCTTCGCCTTCCTGATGGCCAGCTTCATCTACCCAGTTGTCGTGGCCTGGACCTGGGGTGGCGGCTGGCTGGCGACCATCCTGGATGTCGGCTACATGGATTTTGCTGGTAGCGGCACCTAGGATTTTTTGGAGTTTTGGATGTTTAATTGCTACATATGTCAAGGGGGATCGGGTTGTTTTAATGATTTTTAAGAGGTCAATAAATCGTCTCCAATATACGGCGTCGGAACAGGGGAAACGAGGGTTCAAACCATTGCGTTGTTGTGGAACATTTGTCAAGGGAAGAACAGGGTGCGAAAACATGGGATTTCAAGAGATCTCGGAGAAAATATGGATGGACACTGGTCAGAAATGCAGAAAGAAATCCGCCAGCATGAGAACCGATTATCAATTGCCTACCTACCTAACCTAACCTGACCTAACCTAACCTAAGCTTAAACCTAAACCTAACCTAAACCTAACCTAACCTAAACCTAAGCTAACCTTAACCTAACCTTAACCTAACCTTAACCTAACCTTAACCTTAACCTAACCGAACCTAAGCTAAGCTAAGCCAAGCTAAGCTAAGCTAACGTACCTAACCAACCTACCCAACTTACACAACCTATACCTACCCTACCTACCCTACCTACCCTACCTACCCTACCTACCCTACCTACCCTACCTACCCTACCTACCCTACCTACCCTACCTACCCTACCT
>Ga0126342_10020642_pt1 | contig 11060 bp, 14 predicted proteins | sample Cyp1metagenome_FD_92528 | JGI IMG/M metagenome (GOLD analysis project Ga0126342, IMG submission 92528) | Coral microbial communities from Lord Howe Island, Old Settlement Bay, Australia - Cyphastrea 1 metagenome | ecosystem: Host-associated > Invertebrates > Cnidaria > Coral ...
CAGAGTGCACGCACGCACGGGCTTGGCTGGCGCACGGCGCATGCAAGTTCTATAGATGAGAAAGGTCTTATATATATCTTTAAGGCAACTTCCGCCCCGCCTCGTGCGGGCACTACTGGTATAATATATGTACATATTTATTATATAGGCTATAAACTTGTTCTTTTTTTCAACAGGCTATGAGTATCAGATAGCGCGGGATCCTATATATTTGCACAGAATTGAGCACAGATCGACGCTTTTGCGCCCCGGATTTGTGACTGAATAGCAACGAAAAGTAAAATGTTTTTTACCTCATAGCAACCATCGACAATACTAGTGAGCAATGTGTGAGTGCCTAGTTCTGGAGATAAGCATTTGATAATGTTCCAAACCACACCCGTACATATCAGCTGCATTTGATGACATTTTCGTTTAGACTTCAACCGTTTGAAAAGAGTGGACTTGACACTTCCTTTGACTTCGCAGCAAACCTGGTGACTTTGTATCATTCTCTGCCAAGCTTATTGTAGAATCAATGTCTTTTTCAATGTGTCGTCTCTAAACACGTCAATGTTGTTGCCACACCGCAGCTGCGGCCTATATTCATCCGTGCTCGCTCATCCAAAATGTCTTCTCCGAAAATTTGGTGACAGCGCCAAGCAGAGTGGGGAAATGCTCAGAGAAGGATTCCAGCGGATTCCTTGCCTCTCCAGTAATCGTTGCAGGATGCGTCACAGTGTGCAAGCCCTGATGTCCAGTCAGTCCGATCACGGGTTTTCTGCGGCTTGATTGGGTTTTCTGCTGCTGTGAAGAAGACCATCTCAGATATCTCACGATTTCACCATTGAAACAGGAAAGCAAAAGGTGTGAAACCTGATGGGGCGGAGTTGCAATGAGTTGCAATGAGTTGCAGCCGCAGCCTTGAAGCTTAAACTGCAGCCAGGCTATCGAATCGCAGGGCATTTGTCGCCAGAACCGAACTGGGAGTCAGCTGTCGCAGCTGTCGCAGTGGCTATCTATAGTGGAAACGGCGATCTATGTACTCATTATTCCATCATTATGTTATTTTGCTGCCATTTTGCTACCATTTTGCTGCCATTTTGCTGCCATTTTGCCATGTCGACCAGAACCTTTGGACATACAAGGGCAAAGAACACTCCAGATTGCCAGCATCCGTCGAGTCTGAGTAGTCTTAGTGGATAAAGATCCAAGAATAGGACAAGCCACACCAAGGCAAATCCCTCCAGAGGTGAAGCACACCAATTTACGAGATTCGGATCGATCATGTTTGATCAACAACATCCAGCAACATCCAGATCTTCATGGTTTTGCACGTGCCATGGTGCCTACTCTTCCAAAGGCGTTGTTGGAGGCCAAACAGATCCAAACAGGAAGCACGGTCATTGGAAAGCACTGTGCGCAGCTTTCTGGAAAGGCCTACACTTTGGAAGAAGAGGCAAGATAGATCAAGATAGTTGCGAAAGACTTTGTCGATGGACCAATTGATTTAGTCATTTGAATGGTTTGATGCTGAATCCCAAGTATTCAACAGGTTGCTATCCACAGGTCAGCCTGTGGCAGGACAATTTCCTCTCCGTTCTGCAGACGGCCCTATCCAGCGGCTTTCAAGAGGCAGGATGCTCTCGCCTTGCAGTTCCAGCAGGTTTAATTCTTTGTACGGCAGGCAAGACTTGCATTGGCAGGTGTAAAAGCGCCGGACTCAAAGGAACCTGACCCAATCATTTGGACTTTCCGAAAGTGGTTGGATGTGAAATGATGTGAATATGTGAGCAATCTTAAAATTGGATGAACGTCTGAAGTACATGATGTACATTGAATGCTGCTAAAGTATTGAATTGTTGAATTGTTGATTCCACTTTGCCAGAGACCAACTAGGTCCAACCAGGCCGGCATTTTTGTCAAGTGCCGCACAGCTCAAGGCCTCTGTGAGCTCTGGAGTATTCGCAGTGCGCTGCTTGCTGCGGCTTCTTGAGCTCAAGAAGGTGACCGCAGCATGCATTTCTTGCGACAAATTGATAGATGACGATAGATGATGATAAATTATCATACTCACCTTAATGTTCATTGAGGTGACTTTTTGGGCATCATTTATCCAGGAATGAAGCATAACAGCATGATGCTATGCTTTGCCTTTTCTTTTTTGCTGGAGTAGCTATCAACCACCCTGGGCAGTCGCAGCTGTCTAGATAATGCCACTGGTGACCGGCTAGTTTGGATGAACTGCTGGCTCTAACATTTTACCGAAGCCTGTGGTTGCCACTTGCAGAAATGCATGGCCGCCGCTGCATGTCGGCTCGTTAGGGTTGCATGAGCCAATGTCGTTGGACTTGGACAGGTAATGATTTACTGATTTACTTGTTGTTTCCTGAGCAAGTCTCGTTCACAGTCAAGTAATCAAGTAGTAGTATGATCACCTCTATGACTTTCTCTTTCAAGACTTGCGCAAACCATAGGTTTTCGAGGCACTGATAAGATGCTGCGAGAGCACACAAAAAAGAAGTAGACAGCATAGAAGATCAGCTTTGCAGAACTTGTTGCCATTACAATCATTACAACATCTTACAACATCTTACAACAAACTACACTATTTCTTCATTGCCCGTTGGCCACGTGGTCGTCCTGCAGTTTCTTGGCCGGGAATATAAACTGTGAGCATTGAGCCCATGGCCATCATGGCCATCATGGCCATCATGGCCATCATGGCCATGGGGGGTTCTGACTGGTAACTGAGGCCATGGGCCAGTGCGAACACGTGGAGAAGGTGCAACCGCTGACTTTTGAGGCCCCGCTGCGGATGGAGTCCGGATGGAGTCCGGAGTCCGCAGGCCGCCACATGAATCCGATACTCTTCCCATCTCTTGCCTTTTCGTCAGGAAGAGTCCAGGAAGCTCACCGGTCGGGCAAAGGCTACACGGTGTCAGTTTACTGCGTGTCAGTTTTTGTCCGCCGATTTCGGCGCTGTCCAGGCCCGAAGTTTTCCTTTCCATGGTGGATCAGTAAAGGCCACTTGTGTCAGAGCTACGCCGCTACGCTGGCTATGCTTACCTTTTCGTGTTCCATCAGATTTCGAACTCTCGTGAAGTCTCCTCCATGACTCCCATATCTTCTGTGACGAGGTGGGCGACTACTCAGGCGGCACATGCGCCTTCTTCCTGGAAGAGGCGCCGCCGCACCGCCGGTCGATGCCATCAGAAGCAGCGGACTTCACGGGACCTGAAGGTCAGCAACGTGCCATCCCTGGGCTCGCAGCCAAATATGTGCGGCGACCGGCCCTGAGTTGTGTTTTGGGAGGTGCTGTTGACAGCGGTTGTTTGATTTCAAGTTGGTTCTTTTCCCCACAGCATGGGGTCTTGACCATCTTGACCTGTGGACCCAGGGAGTCAGCAGACATCCAACAGTAGTGGTGTGGGCTGAAGCTGCCGGAAAGCCTCTTGGGCAGGTGGATGTGAATCCAACATGGCGCGATGTCGCTTCAGTTTCCTGACGTGCAGGTTGCAGAGTGGCCAAGCAAAACCTGTTTGCATCCTGCTTGGTCACCTGGCAGCAATCAGAAATATAGCTTTCCTGTACCACAAGGGAAATCAAAGAAGGAATCTGCGAAACTGCTGCGCACTGGAGTCACTGGAGCTTCGAAGTGGAAGGAAAATGAAAGAGCTTCAAACTGGAGAAAGGTATATATCATCATTACTGAGGTTTTCTGCTCGCAGTTTGGGGTTTCAGTTCAGTGTCAGAAGCCTAGCTTTGCTGATCCTGTCAACGATCGCGTCAGATCAAGAACTGGCTTTTGTCCCGAAGCACAGGCCCAGACAGCATCTGCAAGCCTATGCGTGGAGTACCTGTGTTCGCAAGCAGAGCTGCACATGACATAGAATCGATAGAACCTGAGCCCATGATGTCTTTGAGAAATGCAAACGTGCAAACTCTCAATTGTACATCTTGTACCAGGATCCGAGATGCAAGCTCTGTGCTTGGTTCCTTGCGTTTGCCGATGAAGGAAGCTTGGCATGTTGATATTAAGACAAGAAGATGCAAGCTTGTGCTGTCTAAATGGACCTACAAACAAGAAGATACAGAAGAGATCTAAAACTTCTGTGAGGATCTCCTTCTGCACCAGAAGATTGCACGACCCGTGGAGACCATGCAACCAGGACACAACTCCAACAGAACTCTGCTTGATATCTACTGCTTACCGACCACCATACCAAAGACACACCAAACATCATTGTAGAGAGCAGCGCTGGTAGTTGGAATGTTTGCTTTTCGAAATCATTCGAAATCAATTTCTCTGATGCGACCTTGGTATTGTGACCTTTGTATACCTTGGTCCACTCTTGGTCCACTCTTTCTTGAAAGCTCAGAGAAACGCTGTGGAGGAATGAGTCCTACGGTCTCGTTCCAGATCTTGGACTGCAAAGTGCCTCGCCCAGTTTTGCTCACCCGGGCCGTCGCAGTTGCAACGAGAATAACGAGACCATGAAGCTATTATTGGTGAAAGAGTTCGAACGATTTATTTTTATCATCCTCAGGAAGTCTTACAGCCACGGACAGTGTGCCAACCTAAGCTGCGGGTGTCGCTTTGCTTTCGAGCCATTCGGAATGAAACGCTTTGAAAACGCAAGAGTTCAAGACTTAGATGATTTATATAGATCTCTTTAGATATCTTTAGATATCTTAGACTCAGGTATTTGGTGAGGCATGGTGAAAGCCAATGGAACAAAGCCTGGACCTGCAGATTTTCAGCCAGGATGGCTAGCTTGATTTTTTAAACCAGCTGTGGATCTGCCACGAAGGCACAAGGCAAGCTGGACATCCATGGAATGGTGCGAACTACGGACCATTCCTTGTCTTCAAAGGGTCGCGATCAGGCGGATGGTGAATGACTGCGATCCCACGCAGATGTGCGCAGATGTACAGTACCATTTCAAGAGACCAAGATAGACCAAGACAAATAGCTGCACAGTGACAAGGCAGAGTCTTTGAGCCGCCGAATGCAATCAGAGCTCAACAATGCCAGCTCCCCAAAATGGGTGTCATGTGGCGACGTTTTCAGCTTCCGGCCTTGCGAAGATTTTGTCGACCGTGTGACTCTATGGAATTCTCCCCTAACTGTTATCCTTTGTTCATAGGTCCTAAAATTGGGTACCCCATTCCGTCCATTGAAACAGTCCAATAAGTAACTCAGAGTGTTCCCTGAGGAGCTGGCTGGCGCAACTCCAAATCTCAGCGTGAGTTCCATGTTACGTCCCGGCATCATCATGGCAACTTGGTCAACGGTCAAAACACGGTCAATCTGAGTCTGAACATGGGGTAGCATAGACTAGCCTACACCCAAAGATGCCATTTTAAGAGAGAACATGATGATAAAACAATACAATCCATATCGAATTTCGTTGTTTTTTCCATGTCTTTCCACTAAATTTCCAGACAAACCCATAGTTGTTGATACTTTTCGCAGAAGGCGGTCCTGGATCGTTCTTGCAAACGTATTTAGATGCCTCAACCGTGCACTTGCTGAGGCATCTCCTCTTGGACGCGCACTGCAAACTGCAGTGATTGCCTACGGACCAATTCTTGCCAAGGCAACTTTGTTTCTGGTGCGATGCAAACCAGACAATGTCATGCCACCATGCCATACTTTCAGGCCATAGTATCCTGAATAAATTACTGACAGCCTCTTCTCTTTGCTGCTCTACCTCCTGTGCAAGAAGAGCAAAGTTTCTCTGAAACATGTTTTGGAATAGTCCAGTTTCTTCCTGATTTTCGGCAAGTCCTTAATTCTTGACAATCCCTTAATTCTTAGTTCATGTGCATTTTTCCCTCAAATGGTCTTTTGCTTGCTTCGAATCCTCCGAACTCTGGCGAGGCTTCGGACCATCAGAGGGAGCAGCAAACTCAGAAGATCACGCAGCTGGTGAAGTCTTGCCTGAATGATATGGGTATGGATCAATACCTATTATATAATACCATTTTTAGTGGGATGAACATCCATTTACCAGCTATATAGATCCGACACCTCATTTCAAATCAGAGACTCCCAAAGCCAGAATCGCACACGAAAGGCACACTCCTTGCCCTGGCTTAGGTTGATTCTTGCTCCGAATGCCAAGGCATGTGGCACATGTGCCCAAAATATGCCCAAAATATATCAACATATCACGAAACGCCAAGTGGACAGCTGTTGGATAGCTGTTAGGCAGCTGTTGTGGCGCGCAACTTGCCAGGAGAAGCAGAATCTTGGCGGCTTAGATACCCATTGTACCAAGATTGGTCAGGACAGCTCAGATCAAGCAGAGCTGGACCGTGTCTGTTGCTGCAGCCATTTTTTTCACAGCTTTCAGCAGGAGATCCTGCAAGGATGCCGGGAGGAGCAGAGAACTTGGAGTTTCTGGAAATCCAACATGATCAGAGGAAAAAATTGGAAAAAGGAAAAAGACATACAGAAGTTTGCAGAGCTACGTTTATGGTCCGTCCCCACTCAGTTCTCTCCGAGACGGAATGCCTCCTTCAGATTTCTGCAGTTTGCTCAGGCTTCAAAGCATATATTCTGGCACGGGCAAGGACGATTTGAGCGTTTGTGCATGTGCACAGCGTGCCGATGGTTTGAGCCTGGCAGGAAAAAATGATTGAAGCATGTTTCGACCAATTTCAGTTCGACCTTGAAGAGGCCCAAGCACAACGTTGTTGGGAAACAAGAATGATAACAACGCAGAGGTTGTTGTTCAATATTGGACCAAGGAAAGGAGAGATTGAAAGAGAAGACAGACCATCTGCAGCTGTTTGGTGGGTCACCTGATTGTGACTCAACGGGTTTTCGTTTCAGGTCGGAGACAGATGGTGGCCCCAGGGCCAGTCTGAGTCTACAAAGCAGCTGCAGGAAAGGGACCTTGACTTAGATATATGTATACACATTATGCATATAGATATATGATGATATATGTATATATGTATACACAGAATAGGTATATATATATATATCATTATATAGTATAAATACACAATATAGACATATATATATGTAAATGTATATGTATATGTATATGGATATGTATATGTATATATGCACACGCATACGCATACATACGTACATATGATAGATGTATTTGTAACGTTTTCAGGAAGATCAAATTCAGTATGGATGGCTCCTTGTCGCTTCAGACTGTGGCACAGCATGCGAGTTGCATTTTGGAACAGGCTCGTCTGGAAGAGTTTATGTACCAACTCCTGTTTGCGCCAGCTTCTGAGCAACCTGAGATTTACAAATCCGTTCCCCCGATTCATATTAAACACCCCTAAAAAAAAACCATGGTGGATGGGGTGATTTCATCACAGGACCATACATTGAGAGTGTTTAAAAACACCATTTTTAATGGGAAAATCACAATTTTTCATGGGAAAATCACCATTTTTAATGGGAAAAGGGGGATGGGCCTTAAATGATGGGCCTTAAATCAGGTCCGACGAGTCCGTCGTGGTCTTTGGGCACTCGCTTTTCTTTCAGCAGTTGATGCGCAAGTACTTCAACGATTCCTACAGGTACGGTACCAGGACTACCAGTGACTACCAGCTTTTGCTCCAAATGTTGCACAACCCTGGAACCATCTTGAGCAAATATGTCTCATGTCCTTGTTCTGAAAAATCTCTCCTCGTTCTCAATCGCCAAGCTTTATCCTCGGGGACGCAAAAAAGTTAATAGCATATGGATTACATGAGTATGATTTATGATTTGTTCAGGTGTTTCAAACAATTCTGAGCTTCGAATGGCTAGTGTGTCGTTGACTGAACATTCCAGAATCTAGTCCACACTCTGACTGAAACCTCACCGATCTTGGATGATCTCGGATGATCTTGGGAAAGAACAGCGCGAAACAGCAGTGATGTCATGACGTCATTAGCGGAGCCGATTCAAAAAGCCCTCTGTTGGTGAAGCTGCAGGCAAAATGAGTTGGCTCAGCGCTTGAGCTTTGGAAAACTGCCAAATTGTGGTGCCGGGAGCACAGGACCACAGGATGTGTCCAGTAGAAAGCTGTCGATGCTTTGGTGCCCTGTTTGGAGACCGAGGTTGTTCGCCTTGACTTGGACACCAGCTTAGAGATGAACAGATAATGAACAGAAAAGGCTGTCTCAGCTAATTTGAGGGCTGATTTGGTTCGCTTTGCTTAGGATCCATCAAAAATGCTGGATGGGCCTTTCCTCAAGGCCGACATGTGACTGATTTGTAAATTCTTCTGCCTTGATTGGATCATCATTTTGATCACCGCGGTGACACTAGTGACATCTAGTGACCTAGAGTGGGCAGTACTGGTCGTAGGCTGAACTTATTCTGGGCACAGAGCTGTCTGCAGAAGGCCTGAAATGTTTGTGCTTTTCACATCTTTTCATTTGAAGATGCCACACAGATCCACACATTTTTTTTTGGCCAAAGAAAATCCAAGACTCCAACAGCCTGTAACAGGCATACCTTCGTGTGCCCTAGGTGGAAACTGCGCTTTGACATGTTGCGCCGCGGGGCACGACACCGCGAGCGAATTCAGGTTGGCTCGTGGGTTTCCAACTTCCCAAGTGGTTTCCAAGTGGTCTCAGTGATGGCGGCAGGGCAGATGAGATCCTTGCGATGCCAGTGGAGAGCACCATTGCGAACTTGTGTGATACTCAGTGCCGAAGCTTTTAGCTACACAGAGACTCCCAAACTTCAGAGCTTGCTGCTTTGCTTGTGGGAAATGTTTTCTGGCAGGGCAAGATGCGGTTAGTCAGTTGACAAGCATAGAAATCGCTTGGCTGTTGTTGGAAGCATGTTGGTTACATATGGTTACATTATATGTCACCTTTCATTTCTAGGCAAATATACTCGGACTTGTCAGCTAGACAAGTTGAGGCCTGTGGTCTCTGGTGCCAGCGAGGCCACAAAAATGGAGTAGATTGTGCATGCTCACGGTTGACAGTTTTGATTGCTTTGGAAACAATCATAGACCCGGTAAGGATGTTCATGCTTCTAGTAAGAAAGAGATCCACCAGTAATCTACAAGATTGTTTGGAAGTAGCATGGAAACTATCCTGTGCATGATGCACTTGGATATGGAGGCACAGAAGGACGAGAAGAAGGAACAACCTGCTGAACCTCAGTCGGAACCAGCGAAGCCGGAACCACCGGGAGAACCAGCAATGCTAGAAACAGGCCAGGCCAGTCCGGAACCAGCCAAGCTGGAACCGGACGCCAATACTCGATCCAACAAAGGAAGACAGGTCAAGAAGTGCTGTCCATTATGAGCTAAATTCATTTTTTGCAGATGGCTTCGAGGGACACTCGAGCATCGCGTACGACTTTGGTCGACATTTTACATCGAGACCTGCATCTGTTTCTCTCCTACATATTCCTGCAGATTGTGATGTATTGTGATTTACATATTTTTTGAGGGAGGCGATGTGATTAGGCAAAGATGAACGAAAATCATCGACTTCCACGAAACGGATACGGGTCTCTCTGCAAGCCACTTTGCATTGCTTGCGGCATAGACGCAAAGCAACAGGCTTTCTCGAGCCTTTGTCACTGGCCGAAGTGCCACAGGACATGGGACATCATTTTTTGAAAAATCTGATATTCGCAGCTACTTCGAGCACTTTGACATCCATACCAATCCAGCTCTCTGAAGCGCTTTCTATCAATGGCACTGCACATCCTCGTGGCAGCGCTTTTTCCTGCCCGGTGCCAGGTGGAAGATTGGGGTCCACAAGCAGCCTCGCTCTTGGCTGACTTCGGAGGCGATTCCAACAGATCGTACTGTGCCGGTGCAAGTCGCTTGGGCCCGCTTGGGGAGCATTTCTTGTGACAGGTTCCAGTTATGATCTGAAAGAGGCACAACTGCCGGCGACTCAGGCTGAACATAGCTAGACTACCAAGGACCACACTCGGAGCAAGGGAATTGCATAGCATCCCTTGGAATGAAGCAGTTGATTGTGCTGATTGACTGATTGCCTGGATGCGCTACCTTGGTCACTAGTCTTACTGTGCACTTGAGCATTTTGAACTGATCCCACTTCTACTTGAAATGATGCAATTTACTGAAATTCCTTTTGCAGTGGTTCTACACTATAGGCGGCGGGGCAGTCCTTCCAGCAGTGGTTTCTCAGTGTTCTACTGGTGGTTTTCCCGGCGGTGTGTCCGGTGTGTCCAGGTGTGTGGCGGCAGTGTTGTTTCAGCGTCGTAGTGGTGGTGGTAATGGTGGCGCTGTGGCAGGTCTTTAATGACATGCAGCCTATTGCGGCCTTGACTTTTGCTCCCATGTCATACCATGACTACCATCATCCTTTTCCGCAGCACTCGACCAGTCAACCAGGCTGACATATAAGAAACACGATCCCGAGATCAGCGCAGCTCACGATGGCGTTGCAGTACCAGCGAACATTCATCAGCTGCAAGGAGACTTTGGGCTGATGTCATGTTCACAGACGATGTAACACACAGCACTTGTTTGAGGACAATGTATGACAACATCATGTATGACATCACCCCAGGATACGAAACATTACATTGCGGGCGCCCACAAGGAAAATTAACTGAAAGCCGCCACTCGCCCCACTCGTCCCACTTGCCTTGGTAGGAAAATTAATTTTGGCCACTCGCCCTGCTTGCCCCACTCGCCCCGCTTCCCCCGCTTGCCCCCGCTTGCCGGGGGGACAAGCGGGGCAAGCGGGGCAAGGCAAGCGGCTGGGCAAGAGGGGCAAGAGGGGCAAGAGGGGCAAGCGGGGCAAGCGGGGCAAGCGGGGCAAGCGGGGCAAGCGGGGCAAGCGGCCGGCCCCGCGGGGCAACCACACTGAAACATTGACAAAGTGATGTTGTGACACTGGTGACATACAGCAGTCGAATGGCTGCGGGCATATGGCTCAATGCCCCAATCTCAGATCTTCAGCCGTGGCTATCGCACCAATGGAAAAAGTCCGAGTTGCTTCGTTTGCTTGTTCGCTGCAATAGGGCTTCATTTCCACAGTGGCACCGGAGCATTTGGTTGCAGCATCCTTGGCCTTTGGAGCAGCGCCCGATAAACCTGTGCAACCTGGCTTAA
>Ga0126342_10020643_pt1 | contig 11060 bp, 10 predicted proteins | sample Cyp1metagenome_FD_92528 | JGI IMG/M metagenome (GOLD analysis project Ga0126342, IMG submission 92528) | Coral microbial communities from Lord Howe Island, Old Settlement Bay, Australia - Cyphastrea 1 metagenome | ecosystem: Host-associated > Invertebrates > Cnidaria > Coral ...
AGCAACAGCAAGCAGCAACAGCAAGCAGCAACAGCAAGCAGCAACAGCAAGCAGCAACAGCAAGCAGCAACAGCAAGCAGCAAGCAAGCAGCAGCAGGCAAGCAGCAGCAAGCAAGCAGCAACCAGCATTTGCCCCCTTGAAAGAATGAACAAATATAAGTTTTAAAAATCAACGCGATACTAAAAATTGAATTTTTTCCAGGCGCACGGCCCTAAAACAATGAAATCGCTCAATTATTAAAAGTTGTGATGATGCGAAACTTGAATTTTTTCCAAGCGAGCACTTGTATGGCCATCCAAGAACCCAACGGAAATACATGGATTTGACCCACAAAAGCCTCTAAAACAATTCAACGAATCACTGCAAATCTCATAGGCACAGACACAATCGCTACGACCCCCCTGAAAAGTTTCGCCCAATGGTATGGACTCAAAAGCAAAGAATCGCTACGACTTTGACCCTTGACTGTACGTTGTCGTGATGTTCGTTCGCGCGTAATAAATGAACTATTCGAGCGACCATCGGTAAAAATTCGCGTTCGCTGCTTCCAAAAGAACATGCCGCACCTGCATCTGGATTCCAAACCTGCCGTCCGAAAATTCATCACTATCACATCATTGATACCATATTGTACCTGGCATCCGGCGTTGCAGAACAAAAACCCGCTGGCAGAATGAACCCGAAGGTGCGCCAAAAAAATGTATGCAAAGAAAGGTCGTGAATATGCCACTAGTTCATGCCAATAGTACCGCACAAGGCGGTAGCGGAAGTTTCAAAAATCAGAAAACATAAGAAAGGTGAGCGGTCGTGCTCACCTCGACCACAAATGCTGAAGGTAGTGCGATGTTGGGTAATGTCATTGTACTAGCAGTCGCACTCGCAATCGCACGTGTAGTTCTGGCTGTAGTTGTAGCGTGGTGTAGTTGTAGCGCGATGTAAGTTTAGTTGTAGCTGTAGTTCGTGTTGTCGTTATTATAATTTTCTCAGCGTCGTTCTAATTCCAGCTCTGGTCATTCCAGCCGTAGTTGTAGGCGTACCGTAGTTGCAGTTGTAATTGCAATTGTAATTGTAATTGTATATGTAATTGTAACCTAATTGTAATTGTAATTGTTGTTGTTGTTGTTGTTGTTGTTGCTGTTGCTGTTGCTGTTGCTGCTGTTGTTATTGTTGTTGTTACGTGGTGCAGATGAACGTCTAAAAGTGGTCCGAACGTGGTGTGTTTTTCACATTTTGACTTCGAAATGTGTTTCGCGCCACGACCTCATAATTTGAAAATGTGTTCCGCGACCGTCAGTTGTAACCACTTTTGATTTCGAAATGAGTTTCGCGACACAATGCGGTGCAGTGTTTGAACATCCCATGGGCAAAAGTGTTCGAACGTACTGTGCGTTGCACATTTTGACTTCGAAGCGCGCTTCGCGCCACACCTCGGCCCACGTTTTTTCACATTTCAACTTCCAAAGTTTTAACAATTTTGACTTCAAAATGTGCTTCACTCCACACCCTCCGCTTTAGCGACCTTACCTCTGGACCCTCCTGAACCATGAAACATTGGAAAAAAATATTTTTTCGCATGTTTTTTGCTTTTGAGCGCGCGTGTTTCCTGTTTCTTCTGACTCAATTTTTTCTCTAATTTTCCTTCTGTTGTTTTTTCCTCTTTTCTGACTCTTCCCACCTCTGCCTTTGTACTTTTCCACATTGTCATAAATTTGACTTGCGAATTTCTTTCGATAAGAAGAATCCTCTCAATTTAAGCAACACGTTGATTGAAAATTGCTATCATCACTGCTCATGTTGGGCAGGTGCGCGGGCGCAGTTTTTCCATGTTTTCCACCGTTTTTTTTTAGTTTTCTTTGCGAGCCTGCCCCCCGCAGCAAATAGGATATTTGGTTGTGACCAAGGCACATTCATGCACTGACGCTACGCCCTCCACAATTTTAGCCCTGTTTCCCTGTGGGGAAAAAATCCGTTGGGCCAACTGTTTGTGCCCGCGTTTTGTTTCTCGACCGAGTACGGTTATGTTGAATGATGGCATGTTTATGGTGCTGGGCATGCATGTCGGTGTGCCCCAAAGTCAGATGAAATGATGCAGACCCTTCACGGTGTCACCATTTGTCACCACCCGCCCCTCTCAATGTTTGTGTTGCTGGGTGGTATTGAATAAAACGCAATTTACAATTTTTTATTGTTGGTCTTTGGCGTGCTGATTTTGTTTCATCTAGTGCGTTTATTTTTTTTTGTTCGGAAACCTTCAATTTTGGCGGTCAACGCGTTTGGTTTCAAAGATTTGTTATCTAGCGTTCTACTACGTACAAGGGGTAGGACTCAAAATTTAGCCGGCTAAATTTCTGTCGGGGCGAGGTTCATTGGTTTTTTTCCCAGGCTAAATCCCCTGGCCCTAGTCCCCCTGGCGCTAGGACCCGAAAATTTAGCCAAACACAATTTAAAATCAACAATGTCACAACTTGCCCCGCTAATTTTTTTGGGCCTAAGGTTCAGCTCCAAACATGCAAACATATGCAAACCACAGGTCAAAACAAACAAGACACCTTGAAAAAACACACAAGTGAACATGAGTCAATTTTTTTGGGTATTGATGGTTCCCGATATTCCCTTGAGTTTTTCATACCCTAAACCAATATATTGATCTTACAATCACCGACCCACAGATGGTAATATATAATCGTATCATAATTTTGACAGGGATGATTAAAATTTTCCAAGATCAAAAGGGATGCCTACAGAAAAGTTTGTACTGGCTAAAGTTCAGGGACCCTAGCTCCTTATATGCATCATGCTAGCAAATGATTTCAAACTTGCTGTCTTCCCAGGTCAAACGGCTAAATTTCTTTGTTCCTACCCCCAGGGGCTACAAATTTGCCTGGTTTGAATTCTTAGCTGGCTAGAGCCAGTGGGCTCTAGCCCAGGGAGTTTGGCCAGCTGGTGGCACGGTAGATATTTGTCTTCCTGTTTTGCGGAAGTGTTTGTGTTAGGCCAATGCCTAAGCTGAAACACGGCCACGTCGTTTTCTTTGAAACAAAGGGATACTGCACATCAACGGTGTTTAAGCGTAAAGGCAATGTTAATGAATGCAAACACTGAACTCCGCGGACTGGAAACGGGAGGATTGCACAACAGCTGCACAGCCGCTGACCAATTAGGATCGAATTGTGGACAAAACCGGGGAAAATGTTCATGCAAAACACCAGCACCACAGCAGCTGCCTTTTTTTCACTGTGCGAATGGCAGTCCCAGCACAATTCTGGACTGAAACCTGGTCTACTTAAACCGGAACATTCAACAGCCTAACCAAGGAAGAGGGGGAAACCAACCAAGTTCAAACAACGCACATCAGGTCACCACGACAACTGCGATCACCGTCACGCCTGTGTGCTGAAAATATGTTTTCACCCATCGAAATGCGGTTTCAAGGAAGTCATGCCTATGTCATGCCCGCAACCCAAATCCCCATCTAAATGCAGCGGATTTTTTTGTTTCATTTTGATTAACTGATACCGGTAGTACTGCACACGGCGGTGGCGGAAGTTTCAAAGATAGTAAATTTATAGGAAGTGTTGGGTTTTGAGTCCCATGGGCGGCAGAGCAAGCCACTGATGGATCGATTTTGATAATGGTTTGTTGCACTGTAAAACGAATGATGAATCTGCAAGTGAGATAAGGGACCTGATTTTTTTTTTCAACACACCTCTTCCTGCCAGCTTCCCAGCACTGGGACCGTCTTAGTACATAAACGACGTCAGAACGACGCCCGAGCGACGTCATTTTTTTGCCTAGGAAGGGCCACTCCCCACCTGATGGTTCAACAACATGACACTCCTAATATGTTGAGCACAAACGAAGAAATGGCTACGCACAAAGCAGAGTTGCTGAAATTTACAACTTGAAGTATGAAATTGACCAGATGTGAGGGTTTCAATCGACATGCCAAACACCACCTCAACGCAGGATTTAAATAAAAACATAAATCCAAACATGAAACCAAGAAAATCATGCATTTCCTATGTCACGCACAAAAAGGCACGATTTTTGAACATCAAGCGCCCCCAAGTTATTTTCAACGATTCCCATCAACCTGGGCACGACTTTAGCAACTCTCTGTATGTATCAGTTCACATCCACGACCCGTCGAAGAAATGCGACCACAGTAAAGCAAACCATGGCGTACGTGGAAGGCAAAACATCGCCTGACCATCTGATCAAAAAGTGGCAACAGCGGAGGATAGTTGATGCAAGTCCGTCGACGCAACACGGAAAGGCAGAATGAAACCCCGATAGGCCCACAACACACGGAAAACCACGCACCCACCCCGCAGCAGCTCGCAATGATCTAGCACCGAAAAAACAGCGGGCTGGCTTTGCGCCATGGCGGAATGGTCTTGCATTTTCAGTTGACCCATAACTCGTGCCCCACAAGACACGATGCATTATTATTTTGTTACGGCCGGGAACAATAATACTTTTTTTTTCCAACACGCCCCTCCGCCGCGCCAGACATCCGGTGGTCCCCTAAATACGTTTTAAGGGTTTATGGACTGTTTTTATAGTGGCCAGTCTCCACATGTGCATAGTCGAAAAGGACGAAACCCACGGCCCATGAACCCCCCTCACCGCCCTGGAAGTCGACTGGGGGCAGTGGGGGTGGATAATGCTTGGGTGACACGTGGCCCGAGGGGTGAGAGGACACCATCGCCACTGAGAGCTGGTTGAGCAGGGATGAGTGAAGCCACCAAGGTGAACCATGGGAACCATAGCGGCGTGTGTAACCAACCTCCATGGCCAGGACAACAAGCCGGCATCTGTTTGACCCCGCCAGCTCGGGTATGTGCGCTCTTTGTTCTGCCACGATGTGTGCAATGTTGCGCCGGCGTACTGGCCGCTTCGTCCCCGGGGTTGTGCAGCACCTGTCAAAGGCGAGACCAGCATGGTGTCGATGGCCAGCTGGGAGCCATGCCGCAATGGCAGCCCCGTTGCGGATGGTACGGTTGTCAACGCGTTGAACAGCAGGGACGTTGAGGTTGGCCAGGCGGGTGTGCATTGTAACACGGGCGCCAGCTTCCCAGTGGAAATTCATGGAGGCAACGGGAGAAAACGCATACCCTCCCCACCGTACCCCCTCTACTTTCCGTGCCCCACCCACGGTACCCCCGTACAGCACCCACCGTACCGCCTGTACCGCACCCACTGTACCTCGTACCGTGCCCACTGTGCCCACCGTACGGTACCCTCAAAACCTCGACTGCACCTTGCACGCTGAACCCCCAAACGACCTTCTTTACACTGCTCTTGAGACAAGGGGAAAAAAAAAAATCACGATATTGAACGACACTCTGCATTTCACCACGCCACCCAAAAAAAAAAAACGTAACATTTTTCCATTTTTGTCAGCAAAATCAACGTTTTCGTTGGCGAGGCGATTTAAAAAGAATATTCAAACAAAATTTCAAATCATGTTCGTTCCTACGTTGCCTCTGAACAAAAGTTTGAGCGCACTTCTGCTACCGTTTCAACTTTGAATTGTTGCGACCATTTTCGAACCACAAAACGCAATCACCACCTGACACCCTTCAGCCCTTGGCTCACCAAATGTTTAACTTGACAAAGTTCCATATACAATGTTTGTGGCATCGCGCAGTCATCGTTTCCTGCTACAGGTATGATCAGGAACCCCTACTTTTTTTCATTGCTTCACTGCGAGCAATACAAGTCTTTCCGTATGTGATCTTCCCACAGACGAAGATAAGAACAAAAATTGTCTCGATTTCGGGCAGCAGAATTGGACAGTTCCAGAACTTCCCGCACATACACGTACAAAATGAGGCACCGCATTAATATTTTCTTTATGAAATGGGTCGGACAATTTTGCACTTAATTTTTTAGGGTTGGCAAAACGATGACACGGACGCTGGCATGGAACAACCATTATCTCACATTCGATACTCACTCCCGTCCAATGCCCGGAATTTAAAACACCAAACTCACTCGTTCTGCGGTGAAAGAAACGCCAAGTGATATATACATATATATATATATATTTTTCACAAAAATGCTCAGGTGGGCGAGGCCACCTCGTGCAACGCCGGGGATCAACAGGTCAATTTTTTTTCAGATGCACGTTTCCTCCGGAATATATTTACAACAAAATGTTGCCTTTGGGAATTCATTTGATTGTTGTCACCTGCATATTTTTTTCCAAAATCATGCGAAAAGCAACAATAGTTCACACAACATTCAGACGTCAGGACAATTTGAGCAAAATTGTCCAAGAGACATCTCATTTTTCTGCCGTTGTTGTCTGCAAGTTGCATGTGGGAACAACATGTGTCGCAAAAACAGCGGGATGCCGGCAACACATTTAATTTTTGTTTTACAAATACTGTCTTCACTGGATCACCCTCTGTTCATGCTATGAATGATGGAAAAACCGATCAAAATTTGCCCTTCTCATTTTTATTATTTTTCGTGCCTGAAATAACGATGTAGGAAAAACCAAACCGAATCGAAACAAAGATGTGGCAATTGTTCCTCCGAACAAAAATGAAACAAAGGAAAAAAACAATTGGATACATAGCGGGACAAACTGCTACTCCATGACATTCTGGTTCGCACACCCTGATGGCCCCGATATTCCCGACCCTTCTCGTTGTCCCAAAACCCCCGGCCAAAATTTAAGCTGGGCCCGCTACCATAGATTTGTCCTGGTTGATCCGAACGCCATCTTTGTGTTTCCATTTTTTTAGCGTCCGCCGGATTCATTTTTGATCCATTCCGTAAATGTTGTGTTCACCGTGCTAACGGCCAAACCGTCGCTGTGGTCGGCTGATTTTTGTTTTAGGTTCATAAACTGGTTAGAAAGCGTCCCACACGGTTCCAACAGCATTTTTTTTGACGCCCGATGGTATGTATGCAGGTGGTGAACCAAAGATTTTATTGCCAAATTCTAGCAACTCGATGGCCCGACCTTAACTCTACGTTAGCCTAACTTTAAGTATCCCAGGCGATACCCCGTGACAATGTGTCCCAGGACCGCGCAGCAGCAATAAATTTTGGCAGATTCTGGCGTTCCCAGGCCGTGATCACATTTGCCAACCACGCTGTTTCATGTGCATTTCCGCCCATAACGTCGATTTGCACACGTCTGCCAGACATCGTCGTTTGCTATATTTTCTGCGGTTCTCACTCTCATGGTTTTTCCGCGCGACGGATTGTTCAACGACAATAACGGATTTTTTGCGTATTTTCCACGTTGCAAACCAACAGCGCACAAGAGCGCCGGAAAATTGAAAGCAACAACGAAATAACTGTACATGCTGGTGCAAACTATATAAGCAGTACACTCATGATACGTTGTCATGCAGTGATCTTTGCCGAACGAATGCTGTTCCCGAATGCATGGAATGTTTGTGCATTTGCCATGATTTTGTTGTAGGGATCAATGTTGTGATTTTCGGATTGCCGCGTGAACCATGGAACTCATCAGGGAGAAACAACAAACAAACTGCTGGGAACATCACAAATTTTGCCAACGAAGGTGGACATGAGATGATTAACTCGGATTTGTTTCAATGCCGATCCTCAAACAGGACAGGAATTCAACACACCACGGGGGCATAGGGTTTCCAAGAATCATTGTGCTGGCTGCGTCACTAGACCAAAACAATGGAACAATTGCCACAAAAAAATGCAAACGATTGCTATCACCACGGCATGGTACAGTGCAAACATTACGTCATGTCATGTTTCATGTATTCTCGTATGGCCACCTGCACGTCCTTCAGGTTTTGCCCCTACGTATGTTCAGCTGGACGGTGAAACGGCCATTTCAAGTCCGAACGGCCTGGTCGTTCATGGACAAGGGTGTCAAAATTTCGACCTCAACACTTGTCAGCGTAACAAAAGGGCCCCCGGAGTCCCTGTTCACAATGCAAATCAAATTTCCGGGTTCACCGTGCCGCGCCTTGTGGGCACCTCGCAAGAGAAGGCAACGTTGTCACCAAGTGATACGGCTATCGGGTTGGATGTTTTGCCATTCATTTCCGTTTGGGAAATATGCGTGGGGGTTCAATCAGTTGCCACTTGTGGCAATTCAAAATCGCAACAAAACACGAGTCGTACATCGATGTGAACCAAATGATTCTCGCATACATCTGTCATTATCAGGCGTGAAAACTAGGCACGGGTGATTCCAGGGCATCAACTTATCAGTCCTTTTGTTCAGTCACTACAGTTATTTGCGTGGCATCCAGAGTTTGGAAACGCATGTTACCGACACCGAAAGCTGCGACAACGCCATCGCCATTGAGAAACGCAAATCGTAGGTACCCAACCGCGGACCACAGAATCGCTGGTGCCCCAGCAAAACGCCAGAAGCAGGCGGTTGCGAAAATACGTGGTTCAAAATTTTCAAAGCAAATTATATAGGCGTCAACTGTGCAAATACGCACACAGAGGAAAATTTCCATTACAATGTAATCATTACAAGGTACCCGACAAGGTCGGGTGGTGTGAATCCAGGAAAGTCAATGCCCGCGAGGAACGTGCCTTTCAAATGATGCAAAAATAACTTGAATAAACTAAACAGAACAAATTTGAACACAAATGGACAAAATCATAATTGCACAAGAAAATTCCACCGGGCCAATGACCAGAAAATACTGGAAAATAACCAAAACAACACGACAGTTCTGGAAAGGGACTGGGCGTGCACGAAACAACGGCGCCAAGACTGACTTTATTCCAAACGAACAAAATTTAGGCCCATAGAATTTCCACACCACATGATATTGAATTTTTCGTTTGTGCCGAAGCAAAAACATGATGGGACGCAACAGGTTGTGTCACAATTTCCAATGCATCGTGTCCAAGTTGCAAAATACAAAAAAAAAATAGGGCGATATATTTTGAAAAAAGGGCACTAAAAAAACATCCCGTGGGGATCAAAAAATATAGGGCATCAAAAAAAAACTGGAATCCCTTGTTTCTATGGGAAACAAAACCGTGCACTTCTGTCGTATTTGCATCGTTTTGGAAGTGGCGCCTCTCGCTCGTAAGGTTTTTGCAGGACATTGGACCTGGAAATCGCGCATTCGCATGTTCTGTTGACATTTTGTGAACATTTGGAGCTCGACGCTGCGGTTTCGACAGCATCTGCACCACTTTGGGGTTCGAACCTCTCGTCTTCGTTGCTTCGCAACTTATGTTGGTTTAAAGTTTATGGTTGGTTTAGGGTTGATTGAGGCTTGGTTTGGGGTATATTTAAAGTTGGTTTTGAATCTAATTAGGTTGACTTGGGATTATTTAGGTTTGGTTTAGGGTTAGTTTAGGTTTGGCTTATGGTTTATCAAGTGTTTATTTAACATTGGTCAAAAATTTATTTAGGTTTCGTTCAAGACTTGATTAAAAATTGGTTTCGTGTTTGTTTGCGGTTTATTGAAAGTTTTTAAAAGGTTTATGTAGGATTCGTTTACAGTTTATTTTGGTTTCATTTAAGACTTTGTGGTTTAAGTTTCGTTCAGGATCTATTGAAAGTTGGCCTTTGGTTTATCTACGGTTGGCTTGAATTTATTCAGGGTTTGTTTAAAGTATATTTAGGGTTGATTTGTGGTTTGTTCAACGGTTACGTAGGGGTATGTAGGGGTTATTTAGGGTTGGTTTAGGGTTTGTTTATTGAGGGTTGGTTCAATATGTATTTAGGATTGGTTCGTGACTGAGATATAGGTGTTATTTAGGGTTGGCTCAAAGTTTCATTAGGGTTGGCTTAGGGATCATTTAGGGTCTATGTTGGTCTTGTTTCGGGTTTTTTAGGGTTGGTTTAATGATTTTTTTCTGCTTGGTTAGGGTTAATCTAGGGTTGAACTGAGGGTTGGTTTGGGATTTATGCAGGGTTGGTTTACGGTTTATTTGGGTTTGTTTGGTTAAGGATTTATTTAGGGTTGGTTCGCGTTTTGTTTCATTCGTGCTCTTTGAGTTTTATTTAGAATTGGTCTATGGTTTCTTTAAGAATGGTTTAGCCATTATTTGCGGTTGGTTTAAAATGATTGGAAATTGGTTTAAAGTTGATTTTGGTTGCGTTTAGAATTTATTTAACTTTAGGTTTCGTTTGAGGTTCATGCAAATTTTATTTTAAGGTTGGTTTTGGTTAGTTTGAAATTGATTGAGGGTTGGTTTAGGGTTTGGTTGAATTTACTTTGGTTTGGGTGTTGGTTCCTAGGGGTAATTTTGGATTAAGGTTTTTTTTGTATGGTTGGTTTCATTAAGGGTTATCTAAAAAATGTTTTAAAGCAATAAAGTCACCAAAGGACGGAAGGACCAAAGGACCAGAGGACCAAGGGACCAGGACCAAGGGACCGAAGGACCAGCGGACCAGGGGACCAGAGGACCAGAGGAATGGAAGACAGCGAGATTGCAAAAAAGGGGCAAAACATTGCACCAGCCAAGGAAAATTTAATATTTTGTTTTGCGAAAGCAACGGCAGCAAGCGGTCCCTTTTTCCTCAAGCCGACAGGCCTCGTAGTACAGACATGAAATTGTTCACATGTCTATGGTGAAATGTAAATTCCACTGCAAATGATTGTGAGTGTCATCCTTGCGCAGGGTGCCATGTTATCTATGAGTGTGGTCCAAATTTCTTCGGACTCCTCCTTGCTGGGTTGAGGCATGAATCAAGCCAGCATATTTTGCACCGCACCTGCGCTCTCACAACCAAATCGCAGGCTTCTGTCTTTTCAGGCAACTGGCATTATGGTTACGCGGAGTGGCCAGTATTCCGCGGCATGAAAACTTTGCTTGGCAAATGTTTCCTCTTTGGCTTTGTTTGGTGACTTCATTTCGAAGTCTCTGTACTGCAAAAAACTTGTTTCACAAGTATGCCATTTCTCTGAGTAGATGACTGTATTCGCGGTATCGATCTGAACAGTCTGACTTGTTTCAGGCTGTCTGTTAGCCATCAATTGAAGTCTGTCAGCAGCGGCAGTAAAGTACTGGATCTTAAGGTTTCGTGGCACGGGTTGGTGGCTATTCACAAGGTTCAACATCTGTAAAA
>Ga0126342_10020644_pt1 | contig 11060 bp, 5 predicted proteins | sample Cyp1metagenome_FD_92528 | JGI IMG/M metagenome (GOLD analysis project Ga0126342, IMG submission 92528) | Coral microbial communities from Lord Howe Island, Old Settlement Bay, Australia - Cyphastrea 1 metagenome | ecosystem: Host-associated > Invertebrates > Cnidaria > Coral ...
CCTAAAATGGAGGTACTGTACCATATAAGGCCATATTTTGCTGGGATATTCCCTTACATAGGCCTTATATAGGCCTTATATATGGTAGGTACCTCCAATTTAGGTTCCTGAAATGGCCATTGATCTTTAGGTCGATACTTAACAATTATCTATACATAGGATATGTTCCATGGCTATGTTTAAAAAACATCAGCGGGTCATGGAGTCATTACTATGGGTTTTTCACACGAATGAACGGAACATCACACCGACTTTATCTGGTTGGTGGTTCTAACCATCTTGAAAAATATTAGTCAATGGGAAGGATTATCCCATATATTATGGAAAATAAAATTCATGTTCCAAACCGCCAACCAGTTATGATTCTCTTGGAAACGAAGTTACCTCTTGGAGAGCTCGTGCCCTAGTCCCCGTCCAAATACACTGTTCAACGATATGTCTAAAATCGGAAGATGACCCCATTTTTTGGAGCTACTCAGATGATTTTTCAGTCAAAAAATGTTTTTTTTGGCCTCCCGTAATGAAACATAGCAAAATGGTAAATCATTAGCTCTTACCATTGGCTAATATAGATGATTGGGATATTTCTTTTAATGATCCATACATATTTTTGTTAATGGCATATCATAGACATAGACATAGATGATTTGGATCCATTTACATACCTCTGGAGGATATCCTCTGGTAAACTAACATAGCTATGGAAAATCACCATTTTTAATGGGCAAATCCACTATTTCTATGGCAATTTTCAATAGCTATGTTGACATAACCAGAGGATATCCCTTAAACATTCCAAGCATTTCCTGCCTGAGAAAGGGATGCTGTCGCCAGCGTCTGAGCCCTCGCAGGGTGGCCCGCGCATATTCCGCGGCACCTTGGGAGAAGAAACCTTGGACGCCAGCCGCCGCAGCGAGAGATGGGGGACACTGGGATGACACTTTCACTGGGATCAACCCTCATTGACTATAGATATAACACCTATAAACCATAGTTATTAACTATAAAGTTAGGTTATTAAAACCTATAAACCAATAACTATGGTTTATGGCAGATATAACCATAGTTATTGGAGCTATGTTCACCAACTTAGCTATCGACTGGGGGCACCACCTTGTATGTTACTGTATGTTTTGATGGAGAAAACTGAATAACAACGGGATTTGATATGTGACTTACAGTGGTTAGCTTGGTTTCCAACTAGGAAGACGAGTACATCTAATACAACACGGGAGATGGACAAGGGGAGACCAGCAGTTTCATCCAATAAACCGGCAGCTTCAACCAGAAAACAGCTAATATGGTTCAGCCAAAATGGTGTCAATTCACCAAACACTAGATACAATAAATTTATGATTGCCGTTTCCAGCTACAAGCTTGAAAATAATGATTAATTAAAATTGTGAAAAACTGTGAAATGAATGTTCAAAATGTTTATGTTTCACATTTGTTCCACATTTTGTCTATAGAAAAACAATGACTACCAGAAGCAACAGCATAAAATCAAATGAAGAAGGAAAAGAGGACAAAACTTCAAAATTGCGTAAACAAATACTGTATGTTCACATGTTTTTTGTTTACACTTTTAAAAAACACTTTTTCACATTTCAAAAATAAAGCATTTTTAAAGCACATATGTTCACATTGTTTTCACATGTTTTATTCAAACTACTACAACCCTTCTGTAGCCCAGTTGGCCATCATAACAATAAATGATTTCAAAGAGCAAGCAACCTGTTCAAATGTTTATCCTCACAAATATAATCGTATATGTATTTATATATAATATAAATATATATATATATACACGCGGTATGCGGTATACAGATTCAATATACAATATGAACATCTCTCTTCGGAGTACCACCAAAGGCCAAACGCGCATGCCCACGTAATAATATTATCTCAACCTGTCGGGGGCGCAAAGAAGAATCACATAGAATCACCACGCATAGTAGCTCTGCCATATATGGTTGTTGATCAAAATTTCTTTATCTGGGAACGGTCATTCTTCGCGAATACACATGTTACTTTCGCGAAACTTTCACGAACCCCATGTTTATCTTTCGCAGAGCCCATGTTGGGCAAAGATGCCTCTTATAATATATTGTAATATACTATAGTATATCAATGCAACTTGCACCTTCCTTCAGACCTGTGCCTCTAAACTTCCACAAAAAAAAATATGCATCAAACTTCTGCAAGTTTATACACAACCAAAAAACATATAGTCACTGTCAGGACGGAGTAGGTACTAAACACTTCTGATGTAGCTCCAACTTTGGTTGGCTAGCATCTGCAGTTCTTTGAAGTGAACATCTACAGCACAATGGCTTAACATCTACAATGGCTAAACCATCATTCTTCCATTGCTCATTGCTGTCCTGCAAAATTCTACCACAAAGAGAAACTCATAGCAGAAATCTGTGGTTTCAAATCTCCCATTGGGCTGATTTAATCCCAGCTTCGATCCTCTTTTATTGGTTCTCCTCCGCTCTTTGTTGGTTCCAACAAATTACCCTTTGGTAATTTCATGTAGCTACAAGAAATGACCCGTTCATGTCGACGATTCACTTTTCAAAATGGCCATGGACACCATCCCCAATCATTGTTGCTTAACTCCCATCACCATAACATCTCCAAACAAATATTGCCATAGTTATTCCCTTACAAATTCCTCAAGCACCTTGAAGGGTACCCGGCCTGGTAAACGTTTATAGAGGACTCTGGAAAGATCCACCATGCTATTCATGGGTAAATCAACTATTTCTATGGGCCAGCTATTCAATAGCTATGTAACAAATTACAAGAGTTATGGCCATGGCTACCAGTTATAACTGGTTATTTCTATGGGATGAAATACATTCTATAAATGTGGTTATAAGTACTTATAACTGATAAATGGCCATAACTGTAAGTTTTATCATGTTTGCCTAGGGTTTTATATGGTTTTTAGATGTTTTTTAGATGGTTTTTAACTGATAAATGGCCATAACTGCAGAGGGTACATCCACTTTTTCCAGATCACCCCCCGAATTGTTGATGAGATGAAATCCCCGAAGCGCCAGGACACCCTCCGACAAGTGCGGAGAAATGGTGGACCTGCCGGCAAGGGCCGGGTGATGTAGAAATCACATGAACTGAAATAACTACCCTCTGGTAATTTAACATAGCTATTGAAAATGGCCATTTATAGTGGATTTACCCATTAAAAATGGTGATTTTCCATAGTTACGTTAGTTTACCAGAGGGTATACGATATGGAGGTTTCCTAAAATGGTGGTACCCATATTTTTTAAAAAATCATCCATTTATAAATGGGATTTCCAATATAAACCACCAATTTTTGAGCACCACCATTGAGAAAAAACCCTCATATATGGTTTAGCAACCACCAAAACATAGAAAAGTGCTTCCAGCACGCTATGGATGGTGTTTTCCGTAGATGTTCCAAGTTTCCAACTGGTCTATTTGGGGTTTTCTGTATATCAAATATATCTAGAGTATTCTAGCGTTAATGGAGGGTATATAAACCAACTTATAAGTGGGTGCACCACAATACTGCTGGTGGTGATTATGAAAACCATTTGGGGAACACTATCCCAAGTATAGATGAGATGGGACATGAGAACTATCTCACATCAACAGGGCACGTTTCCTTATTTAGTGCATGGGAACATCTGCATAAACCAGGACTCTTACCACCAAGTACGCTTACCTTCATCCGATTCTTAGATTTTCTAGAGGATAGACCTGGACTGAAGAAAACGGCAACATGGTATGTAGATTGGGGGTGCGAACAACGGCCAACAACTACAGTAAAAATAAGTTGTCATGGGAAGCAAAATCTGCATGTTGATTCTTGAACTCCCTGTGTCCCTTTGATCTTGTTGAAATACCCTCTGGTAATTTAACATAGCTATTGAAAATGGCCATGTATAGTGAGTTTTCCCATTAAAAATGGTGATTTTCCATAGTTATGTTAGTTTACCAGATGGTAATTATTTTTTTTAAAAAAAACGTGGTTTGGTGTTTATGAAACCATCCAATATCAAGCCCCCCTGCCAGGTTGCGTGTAGTTGCTCCCCCAATGGGCAAACTAGTTACTATAGGTGAGGCCTACCGGGTTCTAAGTTCAGCGAAAAAAAAACCATTACCCTCTGGTGAACTAACATTTTGCTACGGAAAATCACCATGTTTAATGGGAAAATCCACTATTTCTATGGCCATTTTCAATAGCTATGTTAGTCATTACCAGAGGGTATCTAGTTTGTTATATCCACCATAAAGCCAAAGATTCGCCAAGTTATGTGCATCAACTTGGTGATTTCGTTTAAATAGGGGCCCTCACCTTGTACTTTTTGTTGATAAAACCTGCAAGTTGTTTGGTTGGTTGACACCACCCAGGAAAACATGGTACATGTTAAATTATTAGATACCTGCTATTTTTTTTCAAAGCTGGGTACTATACAGTTGATCACTTTTTCGCAACCGATTAGAGTACTCACTAAAGTATCTAAACAAGCTTGATTTAGTCAATACCCCATCTGGTTGGTGGTTTCAACCCTCTGAAAAATATTAGTCAGTTGGGATGATTGTTCCCAATATATGTAAAAAATAATCCAAATGTTCCAAACCACCAACCAGCCATTCGTTATTCCCTCAAAAATCCCATCAGAATTCCACGAAATCGTATCAACTCTCTACAAGGTGGTGCCCCCAGTCGATAGCTAAGTTGGTGAACATAACTCCAATTTAACTATGGTCTTTGTTGGTGATATATCGAACTAGTTTTCATGGGGTGAATCTAAACCAATTTATAACGTTTGGGGGTTCAATCCAATCCAATTTCACGATGGTTTTTGTTGGTGATATATCGAACTAGTTTTCATGGGGTTATTTCAACCAATAAACATCACGTTTTTTTGGGCACCACCAAACACGTAGGACGAGTCCGATCCCGTCCTCTCCCCGTTGTTTCAGATCTCGTCCCTGCCTCCCTTGGGACTCAGGAGACGCACGAGTCGTCTTGCTGGCGAACCACTGGGCGCAGCGACATGGTGCTGATCAAACACCGCAGCTGGGTTTTGGGTTCACAGATCAATGGGAATTTCAGGATCTTAAAATGGAGGTACTGTACTATATAAGGCCATATTTTGTCATTTGTGGGGATATTCCCTTACATAGGTTCCTGAAATGTCCATTGAACAGATACCCTCTGGAACCATAGTTTACCAACATGGTTTTGGGTTCCATAGTTCTGGTACAGTTTTGGTACCTTACCCAGAGGCTATACTATAGTTTTCCATGGTAAACTCACAGAAAACTATGGAACATCACCATTAATAGGTAAAATCAACTATAAATGGGCATGTTCAATAGCAATGTTAGTTTGCCGGAGGGTAGTTCGAGAATATGAGGAAAAAACATGGGATTTGATGGGATTCAATGGGAATATCCTCACTAGTGGGATAGAACTGTGCAACACATACATCAATAATGACTTTCAATTTTCTGGGATACTATCCCAATATATTATATAACTTATATATATATACACAATAAAGTTATTATGTATAATAAAGTTATATTATATATATATGATATAAAGTTTGATAGTTATATATTATATATTCAATTTTCTGGGATAACATATATATATATATATATGTGTATTTAAATTTATTATATAATCGTATAATGATATACTTCTCACCCTTATAATCTGGGATACTATCACGGGATATTGGGATTTCATGTGAAGAGAAGTAACAACAACATTGGGGAAAGACTGGGATAATGAACCGATGGATATGAATCATAACATTGTAACCATCTTAGGGATATGTACGGAGATACAAACTACTTGCATGGTCGTGTCTCAAATCGGGGGACACACGCATACTCAAATTTATGGCAAGGTTAATGAACAATACTGGTTGGTGATTTTAACCATCTTGAAAAATATTAGTCAATGAGAGGGGTTATCCCATATATCATGGAAAATAAAACATGATCCAAACCACCAACCAGAATATGATTGCAATGATGAACCATGGGAGAATGGAGTACCCTATTTTGAGACAAAGCGGCGGGGGTCCTGTACATGTTCCTGTCGTCGAAGTCTACATTGAAACGCTTCAGAATTGAAGACATTAGGAATTGCAAGCATGATATGGATGATACCTCACCACCACATGAGGTTAGCTAGCTTCGGTTCTCACTCCATTGGCGTTGGTGAAGTTCCATGTTTTGTCAATCACCATGTTTTCTGTTTCAAGCGTCACAGTTCTTAAACAACATGCTTTGTTGCTGAATTACATATTATTTGTTGATCAACCCACATGTTGTTCTGAAGAACATCTATTGGACGGTCGTTTAAGAAGGATGGAAGGACAGATCTATAAGCTTGTTTAAACCCCCATCAAGCTATTGATTTGTATCCACCATAAATCGAGTCATTGGTTACAAAGCAAGCTAGCCTATATTACATGCATCCCAGATGCTCCATGTATGGTATATTTACCTACATTTGGGTGATTTTCAGGGCAAATGTTGATAAATATTCCATACATGGAGCATGTGGGCATGACATATTTTCCGTTTTTTTGTTGCTTAGTTGATTTTCCCGGAGAATAGCTATTTGAACTCCAATTTCTCTGGTGATTTGTTGATTGCCAATGCCTACAGTTATTTACCAGTTATAACTACTAACAAAACCTCATTTATAGAATGTCTAATCCCAAACAAAGTAACCAGTTGTAACATGTTAGAACCATCATTAATCACTATAAGCCACCAACAACAACATGACTAAGCGCTATTGATCACCTTTAATCACCAGTTAGTTATTTCACCAGTTATCACTAATTTTTGGACATAGCACTAGTAACTCATGATAAGGACAATGTTACTAACTGGTTATTACATTTAAATTTATGGCCATTTATAACCATTTATATATGTATATATAACCATTTATAACCACTAAATGGCCAAAACTGTAAGTGATCATACAATGTGGGACCCCCCAGTGATGACCATTAGATTCTGATTCCCATGGAATGTCCCCATAGAAGTAACCAGTTGGAACTAATATTACTTAACAATACTGGTTGGTGGTGCAACAACCATCTTGAAAAGTATGAGTTCGTCAATGGGGTTGGGATTATCCCATATATGAAATGGAAAATAAAATTCATGTTCCAAACCACCAACCAGAATATCAGACGCAACAGTTGATCGCAATATCACCAATATTTACTGGTATCACCATTAACACCAGTATTAATCACCGTTATCACCATTAATCACTAATAGCCACGGCCACAACTCCAGTGGTTTTACCCTCCAAAGTTAGCACAGCGCCTCGTGCCGCACGGCTTGAGAGGCCGTCCATCGTTCCTGGCGTAAGCGATGGCTTCGCATATAGCCGATGCCTTCATGTTGTATTGCCGTAAACATCGGGTTATAAAGTCATTGAAACTGCCAAAATCATGGGGAGAAATGAGGTATATTGATGTATGTCGAGCTATATTGATGTATATTGATGTATATTGCCTAATTAATAGGTATGTTACCTCATTTGTCTAGGTGCTAGGAGGGTCTACCAACTAACAAACACTTTGGGACCCCTATACTTTTTAAATCTGATGACCATGTCAGAGTGGACTAGGTACCAAAAATCCACTTTGATGCTATTTGCATGGTGCAAAAAAACGAGCAGTTCCATTTGAGCTTGCTATAGCCAGCTGTAGTGTTTGGATGACCCCACAATTCGCACTCACAGAACATGTATTGTTCTATAGACAGAGTTCACATCGGCCGTCAACTCAAGGGATGACCGAATAAGGGTTGGAAACATATTCTTCTCAGCTGGGGAAAAAAACGGTAGCGGAAAAAATCTTGCAACAGAGCCTGGTTGCTTGTGTGATTGATACTGCTTGCAGTAACACGTATTTGTCCAATGAAATATGGATTCACTAGCCATTCCCCAAGGATCGTCCACATTTTGATGTTAAAAACCTGTCCAACCGGGTGAAACCGCCTCAACATCCGGTTGTAAAAGTTTCCGGATCAGGTCAATGGCTTCCGGAGACACGCTCTGCCAGACCTGGTGTTTTGACAACATGAAGGGCAAATGATATGTACCCTCTGGTAATGACTAACATAGCTATTGAAAATGTCCATAGAAATAGTTGATTTTCCCATTAAAAATGATGATTTTCCATTGCTATGTTAAATTACCAGAGGGTAGTGATGTAGTGTGGATTTGTTTTTTCTTCTCTCTTTCTCTCTCTGCCTCTGTTTTTTCTAAATGTAATTAAGTCAACATGTTCTTAATAAACACATATGAAAAACATGTGTGTATATCATACATATTATATAAGTAAATGAACATCATATTTGACTAAATGTACCTACGATATAGTATGATTAAATGTACCTACGATATAGTATGTTTGTAATTCCTAAAACTGACAGTCACACTCATCTAATTGCAACTACTATTTCACAATTGTCTTAGCTGTGGATAACCATGGCTCCAAACCATCTAATTAATCCCATACTTGTTATATTATACACCCCCTAAATAGCCACAAATATGTGGGAATCCCCTACTAAACCACAGTTTCTGGGGGTGTCTAATAGCATGTAATATCAGAATGGCTAAGCCAAACAGGAAACTCATGGGTGTTAAGAGTCTATGGATGGCTTGTTTGGGCGGAAAAAAACCATGCAATGAGAGTTTCTCCCAAAATGATCTAAAATGGGGATACAACAAAAAACAGGTAAATTTGTGAAGTTATGGTGAAGTGATGGTAAAATATGTTTCACCATCATTTCTTTTTATCAAAAGCATCACAAGACCCACAGTGACAAAAAGAGAAGTGTCTCCGAGATTGTTTGATTGGTGATAGTCTACCATATTGATGATCACTCATAGATCAAACACAATTTATGTTCTATAGTTGTGATTTGTTAAACAAATGGAACGATCAGATCAATATGGACTAATCATACATGGCAATGTACGTAATGGTGCAAGATTCAAGTTATTCAGAAACGTCTATATATTAACAACTATTTTAGACTTCCATTTCATATTTCCAAGCAATAAACACTAAATTAGTAAAAGTAGTTATTACATTAGTACTCAAGTACCAGGTTATTTTTAATTGTTCTCACACATTGTACTTTAGTATACCACATGTACTTTACTTGACAACTTTACCACTTTGAAATGGTGTCTGATACATTACTTGCTACCCTCCCTTTTCATCAAACATCGCCGGAAAATCCATCATGTTTCATGAAATTTCCCAGCTGGAAACATAGGTAAACACCAGTCAAAAGCTCCGTGTATAGTGGACTTTCACATGATTTTCACGGCCATAAACAATTATAAACAATTATAAACATTTATAAACCTATGTTTTTTTTTTTAACAATGATGTTATATTATGTTGTTATATTAGAAACATTATGTTTTATATAATTTATATAATATATTAAAACAAACAACAAACATATTGCCCCATGATGTTCCCATGATTTTTTCCATGAAAACTTCCGATTTTTCCATGAAAAAAACAGCCACACCACACCTCCTTGGAGAAGTCCGGCGGCTCACCTGGGACCCCACAAGTTCGCCAAGTAATAGAACTCTTGTGATTCATCATGTATTCATTATAGAACTATAGTTCTAATTGTATTGTGATATATGTATATATATATATATATTCCATCCTAGGACTATAATATTGTGATACTACTTCTATTTCAATTCTATAACATATACATATATAGTTACACACAATTCAGTGATATAGTTCTCTTCATGATTAATCATAATACCCTGTCACAATAGAGTGATACTGATAATGATCATTAATTGATCAATAACATATATATCCGGTTGTAGTGGGGTATACCCTTCGTTAATCAAACATGGCTTGCTGCAAAATACAATGTTTATCTGGTTGGTGGTTTCAACCCCTCTGAAAACTATGAAAGTCAGTTGGGATGATTATTCCAAATACATGGGAAAATAATAAATGTTCCAAACCACCAACCAGTCAAATATGTTTATAGTTTATAATTTGTTTTGCAATTAAAATCACAATCTTTAGGGATTCCCAGCCAGACCTATTTGATTTCCAGAGGATGCTGACATAGTTTGACCACGTATTATTCGTTCATTGATGAATGTTGCTCAACCGACACATATTATTTTAACTATTATGTGTCTATTTTACACAGCTCTGGGAATCATAATAGTTTAGTATAGAATGATTTAAATTGATACCTGTTGATAAATTTATATTACTGAATTATAATGATATATCCAGAATATTCACTAATCTGAATTAAGGCCGTCTTGGGATATTACCCCATTCCTAGCTATATTCCAGACAGTGAGTGCACAGAAGGGGTGATACTGCAGATTCCTCAACTATTAGGAAACCATGATAAATAATAGGATTTTGGAAGAAACAAAATGCAGACCAATCAACTACCAACCCCCATCAGAACCATAGCCCATATAACCATCAAACATTCTGTGACATGTTGCACGTATACAACTTTGGCAACATAACCCAATGCCGGCCCAATGCCACTTATGTGTGTCACAGATGAGGTGATCGAGCACTTTGGCAATGGACACTTCCTGATCAAGCTTGCCTAGCCATCTGGCTGGGTACAGCAACTCGGTCAAGGAAAGGTGAGCCAAAGGTTGCCAAAAGTTCACCAAGTCAATCAACTTGGGATCATGCAATGACCTCTGGGCTCTTGTTGACGACGCATGATCAAACATGATCGGTAGACTTGGAGCTGGGCTTCTGGACCAAACTCGGACTTTGCCGCTAAGGTCTGTCGCGTTTTGGACTCAAAGACCAAAAAGCCCCTTTTCTGCTAGGCGGTGCGGTGAGAGCCCAGAGGCTTGACAGCCGCATTGGCACGGTTCGACCTGGGAACCCATGGTAATGTTGGTTCCTGATTAGTGTGTGGCCCCCCCCCCTCCCCTAAACTATATCTGGACTCTCTTTAAAGTAGAA
>Ga0126342_10020645_pt1 | contig 11059 bp, 6 predicted proteins | sample Cyp1metagenome_FD_92528 | JGI IMG/M metagenome (GOLD analysis project Ga0126342, IMG submission 92528) | Coral microbial communities from Lord Howe Island, Old Settlement Bay, Australia - Cyphastrea 1 metagenome | ecosystem: Host-associated > Invertebrates > Cnidaria > Coral ...
AACAAAATTGATAAACAATATTAAACTTTTGAAATTTGGAAGGTCGTTAAGATTCATATGGACATATTGTTTTTTTGGGAGATATGACATATGTATTTGGTGTGAAATGGACTTTCCTTGACCACACCCGGTGCCATGTTTTCGATTCATGAGAGCAGCCATCGCAAAGCGTCAGAACCCAAGCTCTTGAGTTCGGTGGCAGTTTTCTAGTCCAAGCTCGATCTACTTGATACAAGGGATCTGCTGGGTCTGAGGGAAACGTGCTGTTGCCCTGCTGGACCAGTACGCTTTAGGTGCCTCCCAGCCCATTCCAGATTGAAATATTTGACTGTGTTTTCTTTGGTCAGAAACCAGCCTGGACTTTGGACTAATGCTCTTTCTTCTGGCTGCATCCATTGTGCTCAGCAACAGTGGGAAGTGTGAACCATGAGCATGTCAGTCATAATTATAATGCCAACAAAATCAAAATTAGCAAGGGCGGCTGCAGCCTGCCAGTGTCTCCCATCTCACAAGCAGCATGCCAACCGTCAAGCCTAGCGAGCGAAGGATGGCTCTTCTTGAGGCGAAACTGAGATTGCCACAGTCCCCATTTCAATCATGAACGTGCGTGAGCCCAGCCAGGATTTCTACAAGTCCTACCTGACTGAAGGTGGCTATCGTGAGAAAAGGTTTGTCCAACTAGGGGCAAAGGAAGGCATTTCAGAACAGAGAGCACTTCGATCTTTGAACGATGGCAAGGTGTCCCCTGCGAGTTTTAGGACTACGTGGTGAAACTGCAGTTATATTTTTTGAATCGCCCTTAAGGTGCCCAACTGAGCCCATGGCAGGTTCCACTGGATTTTTCCTTCATCGACCTGCACCCAAAAAAGGGTTTGTCGGAGGAGATGGTACCACTGGCTCATTTCTCAATGGGGCTTAAATTTCAGTTTCTTGAGTGACTGGCTTGTGGCCAGGTGCAATGTGACAACAACACCAAGTTCTTATTGGCATGGCTACCTGTGTTTGCTGTGGACCCGCCAACTGAGAAAGAATGCAAGGCTGGCCAAGCTACGTCAATTCCATCATATTTCATCTATATAACCTGTTTTTTTGCGGCTCCCCCAATATCCAGGAAGTTCTGGCGAAAGTAGCCCAAGACCAACGGATGACACTTTCGAAAGACAAAGAAGACATTGGAGTCACTTTGCATAATATCTTGAAAATTGCGAACCACTTTCAAACCGTTTCCCATTGGCACAATTGCTTAGGACTGGTGTCGGACCGAAGGCAACTTGCACAGAGCATTGGCTTCAAAAGTGCTAAGTGCCTACTCAAGGACAGAAAAAACAAGGCTAGGCGCCAACATTAAGATTAAGTGGTTGCGGGATTGGATTACAAAAACAACCTACTACGGTAGTTATGATCATCCTATCATTCTGCTGGCAGGTCCCAAGGCAGCAACATGCACAAGCTGAAGAAACTGGTTTCTTTGATCTTCAAGGCAACCGTTTAGACTCTTCTCCCTCACTCTCATTCTCGATTGTGTTTCTTTCGTCTCAAAAGTTGATTCCTCGTTCTGGGGGGAGCTTGCAGGATGCCGGTGTTGTGAAACGCACCAAATCGATCAGAAGACCTTTGGAGGTTCAGCTGGCCATGAATCTTCAATGCAGTATGGCACTGTTTTCTCAACTAGTGGAGTTTAATACATGTGTTTTTGCAATCAAAAAGTCAATCTTGTCAGAGGCCCCCGACAAGAAGCCACAAGGAACAGAACAGAAGGATCCAGAAGGAACACTAAAGAAAGATCTGGAAAAAGTGGAAAAGGATAACAAGGCTGAACCATCCCAGCTGGATGACAATGTAGAAGAAGTTGAACTTTTGATAGAGGAAGGAGAGGAAGAGGAAAATATGACAGATGATGAAGAAACAGAGCCAACCCCTGCCCCAGTAGCACGTGAACTTTTTCCACAAGGCCCCGTCAAAGTTGGAGAGGATACAGCCAAGGTAGAAGCCCCAAAGGAGGTTGAACCGAGAAAAGTAGAAAAAAAGGTGGAAGAAAAGGTACCAAAGGAGCCAAGGCAAGCGGAGGCAACAGGAAAGCCCTTGGAAAACAGCAACCCAAAGGATCCGGAGTTGACAAAGGGTGGCAAAGTTGAAGCGGAAAAAGAAGATGTCCAGAAGAAGCATGGCAACAAGAACGGCAGGGATACACACTCGAAGGGTGATACCCTCTCAAAGGAGGCTACAGATGCGAAGCAGGTGGGGGAGGGTTCATATTTGTTTCTGGTTACAAGCTTAACTTTCAACTTTTGGGCCCCTGATATCAGCATACTATCCCACCTCTAAGGTAAGTGCAACAGACGAGAAGAAGAACACGGAGGCACTTGAGACTGCTCAAGCCTTAGCGTTGGGTCTCCAGGAAATTTTAGCGGACTGCACCAGAGAGAATAAACCCAAGATCTTGAAGATGATCAATGGAATTTTGGGTTCAGAACCAACTTCAGTAGATTCACTACCTGGAAAGCGAAAGAACGAGTTTGCAGAACCCAAAGCCCAAAAGAACTTAAAGGCCGCAAAATGCCCAGAGGAATTGGAAAACGAAAACGCTGGTGAAGCTCCCGAGCCCGATGCAGCAGCAGCAGCCTATGCAGATACCAAGCCGCTAGTCCCTGAAGTTCCCGACCTTGCTCAGTCTGACAACATTAAGCCACCCGATGCCGATGATGTTGACACAATTCGGAAACAGCTGGAAGAGCAAAGACTCCTCAGAGCGATGAACAAGGAGAAGAGCGCACAGAAACCTGGCCCCAAAAAGGCATCTAAGAAGTCAAAGGCAGCAAAAAAGGATCGGGAGGTTGATGATGAGAACAATGGAGATGAGGCAGAAGATGAAATGCAAACAGCCTTGGACAAACAGGACAAGGTTATGAAGACAGAAAGGGAGACAGAAGATAATGAAAAGCAACCACGCCGTGGCCGTGGCAGAGGCAAAGGTCGTGGCCGCGGCAGAGGAAAAAATACTCAGAAGCGAAAGGAACCAGAGCATGAACAGGACAATGGAAATGATGCTGAGAACCAACCGGAGGAAAAAAAACAAAAGGCTGATCAGGGGGAAGCTACTGAAGATCAGGGATCAAACACCCCAGATGAGGACAGCTTAGTGGAATGTGCCAGTCTTGCAACCAGCCAAACTAAGGTGTTGTATAATTTTATTTAATTTTGCCCTCGTTCCAGGAAGACATGCCTAAGCCTGCGACAGCAAAGAGTACCTACCAAAAAAGGATGGAGGCTTTTTTACTGTGTTCTGCAAGGAACTTCTTTCCCAGAGTCATGTTTCCTTTAGACCTGTCACCCATTGGTTGCCTCTGCAGCATTGTCTGAAGGCGTGCCGCGAGAAGAACCTAGCCGAAATGGTGGCGCTGAGCAAGATTCCAGGCATCAACTACACCCTTCCGCCTGAAGATGTATATGAAAAAGCTGGGCTTTGAACTTGGTATATTCTTCCTTGATGGGTCAAGCAGTCTAACAAAAGAAGTTTAAACCACCAATATTGATTTAAAGTAACCCAGGTCTTGGACTACTGCGGTCGAAGAGGGATTTGTGGAGCCCGGGCTGGTTCTGGACGATTGCAGTCCGATCTCAACCGTGTCAAATTCTCAGTCTGTGTCAATAGAACCACAAGGATAAAATATGATTTTGCGATGGCTAGGTTGGCAGGGTCTTTCTACATTCCCCATGTGGACCCGCTGGTGGTGAAACTGATCAATACGGCACAGAAGAAGTCATTCAAGGCTGGACCCGTCATACTTTTCACATACCTCATAATCGAGAACTGCCCTTTCAATCGATATTGACAATTCAGGTTGGTGCCAAGAACGGAGTCACTGTTGGATGGTCAACCAATGGTGGACCTGAAGCAGCGTTGGGTGCCCAAATCCTACTCCCGGTGGTAAAGCCAGCCTGCTTGCTTGCCAAGGTGGGACTTGGCCCGGCAAATTGCCGGATGGAAGCATGCGGCCTAGCTGTTGCTCTGCTGTGAATGACGGCACCATGTTGATTTCTAGCGCTGCTACAGTGCTATTTAGATATCAAGTTCAATCAACCGGCTTGCAGAGTTCGGGGTTGCTGGATTTGGGTTGATTCTGAAATTTCAAAACCTGACCATTTTGAAGCTAGCTGTTTCTTCATAAAGAGCTTCCAGCCCAAAGCCAGAGACGGTTGAATCACGATGCTGGTTCAAACTCTGGGGACTTTTGATTTTGCAGGTCGACCGGGAAGAAATTGGAGAACATACTTTTTGGGCAGTTTGCACTGTACTGTCACGTGAAATCTTGCGTTTTATGGTCAAGATATCGTCTCCATGACTCATCCCATAGACTGATCGATCGATGATAACGTATATATAGTGGCTCAATCCTGACAGGCGCCTGGTGCAAGTAGTAGATCTTGGTTTCGGTGTCATGCCACCTGCAGCATGGCGCAACAGCCCACTGGCTTTGACGGCATGTGCAGCATCTATGTGCCTTTTTTTGGGTGCACCTCAAGAACTGCCAAGCACTTAGATCGATCAAAGTTGATTCCATGACATGCAATGTATGCAACTTGGGGGGTTCCAAAAGCATAGGCACCTTCCCATATCATACTTGGATCTGGAGATTTTACCATACTAGCCGAAATTATATCGATCTATTTACAAGGGTGATTCTTGGAAATTTATCATGCAAGCCGATTCTGCTACACATCTTTGCCCCTGACTTCCAGGTTGGACATGGCAGACTTCGTGGCGATGTCAAGCTACAAGACACACACCCGTGCCAAAGCCCCAAAGATTGTGAGAGCTTTAATAAGTATAGTACAGTACACCGTAATATGTAAGAATCAAATTGAAAATACTACATACTACATTTTTGTCTTAGGATCTGGTGAACTTCGATGTCTTCTCCGGAGAGCAAGCCATCTCTAACGCCTTTCGTCGCGTCCTTGGCAAAGTAACTCGCAAGCTTGTGCATCTGCTGAGAAATATCCTTGGCCATTTGGTACAATGTGCATTTCCCAGGTGAACATGGAATGCATTCGTTGGGGCCTCATTTTAATTTGTACAACTTTCCTGTTGGATTTCCACCAACAAAAAAAATACCAAGTGAAGCACGGTCTTGAATCAGTTTGCCATTTGATTCTTTGAGGCAAACTTTTGACATCACGGCAAGGGCACTGCACAACGACATAAGCAAAACGTGCGGACCCCAGAAAGTGTGAAGTGATTTGAAGCTCACAATGGAATGGTTTTGTTTGCTATCTTTTTAAAATCAAATTCTGATCTGCCCAAAAGTTGTTGGCCACAGTTCTGCACTAGTACTACTCAAACTATCCAAAAGGACTGAACTTAAAAAATGGTTTGAACATGTTTGAACATATCTTTCTTGTAGCCCCAAATCCTGCTGCCTCTGGGGCCCAGGACAGGTTTTGCACACGCGGTCCTGGGCGTGCTTCGGGTGGTCCCAGATGGGTTGGTGACATTGGGGCCACCCTGTGGTTCTTTCGTATACATAAATCGCGCCACTTCTGGTCGAAGTCAACAAAGACCATATGGAAATGAGGGTCTGCGATATGTGGAATTGGCCTCTTTGATCCTTTGCTTAAAGAAGAATGCTGCTCCATGATTAAGTAGCTCTTGATTGAACTTCACATTTTCAATTTGCCAATGCAACAATTTGTGGGTCACCGAAGACGCTTGTCTAAGGATTTGTTCCCGAGCACTGATGCTAGTAGTTCTTGCAACAGCGAGAGGTGTGTATACTTGCCTGGAGCAGCCATGCAGTAGTACCATGAAATGGTTTCCAGACTTGGTGGCCACCGGGAAATTGATCAACAAGTATCTGTCCAATCTTTGGCGGGACCAATTCTTGTCCATACCTCAGATGAGAGTGTTGCTAGAGTAGTGTATATGCCTGGATTCCCATATTATAAAGATCCTACATAGATTGATCCTCCCTTCGCCTGCCCAGTTGGATGGCTACATGGGGAGGCCAAACACCGAAGCCCTCCCGGGCTTGGGGGACAGTGTCCAGGCCTTATCGGATATGCTGCCTGTCTCCTGCCAATTCGTTGGGTCATGTAAAACATGTTATCAGGTTATGGCTTCCCAAGTTGTTTGCCAAGCTCACAAAATTGCACCGTTTGAAGCTCCGGGAGAATGCGAAGAAACTCAAAGTGACTATTCGAACGAAGAAAGCTGACGGTTCCTACTCTGTGTCATTTCCTCAGCTGCTGAATGAATGCTAGTGACAACATGTTGGAACTATTTTTGAATTTTGGGTGGGTGTCATGCCATCCGCGCTCAGGAGCGGAGGGCCAGGGCTGAAAAGAACCCAGGTCTATCCAAAGCAGTTCGGAGAAAGAATCTATCAGCTTCACAAGATCTTGATGGACTGCGTTAGTTCAGTTTCGTTTTGAAGCATTGGACTGTGTGGATGCTAGTCTATCTAACAAAAACACCTGGAAGTCACAAATATGCGGTCCTTTTTGGTGATTTATGATTTTCGGGGATAGTGGTGACAGGGCATCTCCTAGCCAATTGGGATTTTTTGATCACCAGCCACCAGGACACCAAAGGAATGCATCTTCAAGCTATTGTCAAAAGCTGCTTCATGAAGCTTAAGCGGGAGAAAGCTAAATTTGTAGGATCCTAAGGCCCATCCATCCACAGCCAACCAGCCCAACAGCTGACTCCTTGAGGCCCGCCGTCCCGGCGCATGGAAGAAGGCCAACCTGAAGGAGTTGCGTCAGTTTCTCACCAAGTCCAGGCAACTGTACTGGGCAAAATATTGATGGAATTACATGACCATCACCATCTTGGTAGAAACCAAGAAAATTTAGAAATTCAGGGTTGACTCCTCCAGCATACCTGTGAAAAGAAACCAGAAAAAAAAACAATTTGGTTCAATATTTGTGATTGAGTGGGAATAGCTGTGATAGTTTCAGCAAACTTTGGAGGAAAGTGGTGTTTCTCAACGCCGCCTACAACCCAGCTGTGTGGATTTCACACGGATGATGGTCGAACAGGGGTGGGTCAGGAATCTAAGGGGTATTCTGGAAGAAATCATCAGGTTGAAAACATTTTGGGAAAATTGTGGTGAACCAAAAAAAAAACACCGCGTGAAGTACCCGTGAAGTTTGCGTGAAGTGGCAAGTTTACCCGTGAAATGGCAAGTTTACCCGTGAAGTACCCGTGAAGTAGGTACCCCAAAAATTCTGAATTTTTGGTGATGATTTTTCGGATGGCCCATCCCACATGTTGGGGAATGCTTCTGATCTGTACTTGCCGCTCTCAGTTTCTGGGAGCAACTCGCAAGGAAACGGAAAAAAGGAATTCCGATTGTGCTAGACTTGTTTCAGTAATCAAAAAGTAATGCAATGAAGATATTGGCACCATTGAAATGTTGATCGATTCTTAACCCTACTCAATCAAACTGCAGCCATTTTGGTGCCAGCCTTCCCCCCCGTGAGACCATGGAGGATCAGTTACAACGTTTAGTTGAGAAAGGCAAAGCCTTTAAAGCAAAACGGGTGGAACTGTTGGGGAAAGCAAATCCAGATGAGACAGCTACTTCCCCGACGCTTGAAGTTGACCAGATTGACCGGCATGTATTCATTTTTGTTCCTCAATTTGTTGCTACTTGGAAGACCTGCCTGTTTTCATTTGACACATCCCATTACTTTGGCAATCCCGGTCCAAGTTAGCCAGGAAAAGCGCAGAGCTGCCCTCACCCGGAAATGGAGGCCTCTGCTTTGGGAACTTAATTTTAAACAAATCTCCCACGTGCAGTTCAAAAATAAAAAAAATGTCAGTGTACAGGTGGTGAAAGTCATAAGGAAGGACCCAAGAAAAAGAAGATAGTCGTGATCAAAAAGATCAAAGCTAAGAAAGGCAAAGACCAAGTACCGAAAGCCGCCAGGCCCACCACTGAAGGATCACAGAAGGAAAAGGACCAGGACATGCAGCCCACGGAACAGGACATGCAGCCAAAGACGCCAGGTGGGGATCAGGACAAAAATGATCATGACCTTCTCAGCAAAGGGACTGAACGATCCATGGACACTCAAGACACAATGCCGTACGAACCGTATGAGGGTGCCTACTCGCAGTGGCGTGAAGAGGACGAGACCAATTGGGACAAGTACCAATGGCCACCTGTTGGGTGGCGTCCAAGTAAGTGGAACCAATGCTATTGGGACAACACATCCAAATGGCATGTATATCACTCTTATGACTGGGATGCCTACAATGCCCAACGAACGCCTTGGGAAGATGGACCCAACAGCCCAGATGTATCGACCCCGGCAAAAACAAGTGTTGAATCTGACACCACTTCGCCCCCTGCTACTGTTTCGTCATCTGGAGGAAGTCTTTCCAGGAGTGACTCTGTGGAAGCCCTTGCCAACCAGCTGGGCCGCGCCTGGACAGGTGATCTCGTTGATCCATTGTCGCAAGATCCTGCCGTGGCAGGAGACAAATCTACTGGCCCCAATCTCGGTGTCAACAATGGACAGGAAAGTGAAGTTCAAAAGCACCCAGGACAAGGAGAGAATGAAGGAAAGAAAGATGAAGGCAAGGAAGAAAAGGCAGAAAAGGCACGTGCAGGAGAACATGAAGATAAGCAAAGCGAAGAAAAACCAAAGGAAGTTGACAACAAAGAGAATGCAAAGGAAGGAGAAAAGGAAGGAGACAACGGAGAGAAGGCAAAGGAAGGTGAAAACGGAGACGGAGAGAAAAGAAAGGAAGGAGACAAGGAAGAGGCGATGAAAGTAGAAAGTAACCAAGAACAGCCAGGAGATTCAGGAGGTGCCCCGGCACAGGAGGCAGAGGATGAGGCAGAGAGAGCAAGACTGGAGGAGATCGAAGAAAGGAGAAAAGCAGCACATGCGAGGTATATGCGATACTTCAGAAATGTGCGAAGCATCAATCTTAGCCTTAGCCGTTGGAGTTCACAATATATGTGGATCACATGTACTTATTCTTAGGTCCTATGATGTCCTATGTAAATTACTGCACATGCGCGCGTGAGCTAAGATCCTTCGACACCACCTGAACTGAGAAAGATGGCGCAGGCTGCCCATGGCAGTATCTTGGTTGGCCCAGTGAGTTCCAAGCCAAGAACCCCTATATAAAAGGTCACAAGTCAAGTTTTTTTTTTTGAAATGATATATCGATCTTGATTGCAAATTAGATCTGAGATTCTCAGCATGCTAAGGCAAATCTATGAACAGTATCTTGTACGATGCCTGGGCGTCGTGCAGTGAGGGCCAATGGGAGAAGAGCAAGTTTCTTGTTTCCATCAGGGAACGCCACTCGACAACCCGTCGAGGGGTCCGCAAGTGGCTGACTGCTCCTGAAATGGACACTCGCTTTGGGGCAGAGAACGGAAACCTTATCAGAAATCGGAAGCTCCTTGACCCTGAATTGAAAGAACGTGAGACCAGAGAACACCCCGAGCTGCCAGGGAACCAGGACGGCCGGTGGCATTATGATTTCGAAAAAAAACATGTCAAGAAACTGTGCTAGCTATAGTGCAATCGTAGCTTCTACTCACTGATGATCATATCCAGGAGATGATGCAGTTTTTGACCCTTGTTGATGATGCCCATGAAGAAAGCCACGAAGAAGAACTTGACAAGCTGTACCAAAGTTTGGATGAGTCGGACTCGTCCAGTTCGTCCTCGTCTTCGTCTGATAAGAAGAAGAAGAAAAAGAAGAAGAGTAAGAAAGACAAGAAAGAAGACAAGGAGTGATACATGCTTTCATTCCTGGATCTATGTATGGTGGTAGTGTAGGGGTACATATTTATCCACTCTTGAGGCAGAAAAGGAACCAGAAAAGAAACCCAAAAAGAAAAGCAAAAAAGCAAAGAAAAGCAAGAAGGTCAAACAGGAATCCAAAGAGCCGACCGCAGAAGAAGAGCAGAAAAAACATGATGCCGAGATAAAAAAGAAACTCCTCAAGACAGCGAAGAAGGCCACCCCTCCAAGTTTTTTCTTGCTCTAATCGCTTAACCCGATTGTCCGTCAACCCTTGTTTGGCCAGGCCTTGAGTGACGCCAGCAGCAAGATCAAGTGGGCCCTTGACCTGAAGCCGAATCTGTCGTCGCTGTGTGCGGCTTAGCTCCCATGTCAAAGTGCTAATTCAGTTGAGCCCCTTAATCAAGCTCCTGTCATGCAAGGAGTGATCGCTACGCAAGCTCTGTGAAAGATGACGTGGAAGAAAAGATGTCCAAGCTAGAGGCTAGACCCACTAGAGCTTCCAACGACATCCAAAAAGAAACCATTCAGTCTGCTGGCAGGATTGCCGGACGACCCTGCAAAAAGCTGTGGAAAGTTCCGAGGTGCGCTTCAACTGTCATTGGGATGGAACTAATGTTTGCGCTGAATTGCCAATTAACTTTATTCCATTGGCTTTGTCAATTCTCCCGAATCCAGTTGTCTAAGCACATTAGAGTGAATGGTGATTATTTGGTTTCCTGGCCAGGTTACAGAGGCCATGGTGGATGATTGTGGGAATGCCCGCAAGGACCTGGAGATGGCCTGTGAACCATTGAAGATGAAAAAGCCAAAAAAGGCTTCCAAGTAGGTGCTAGGTCGAACTTGCCCAGGTATTAATATTCTTCAAATGTGATCACCCCAAATTGTATACATTTTTTTGGTTCGATGATATTCGTGGGGCAAGGGTGGCAAACCAAGTTTTGACATTTTCCGTTGATGTCTCTGAGAAAGGCACTTAGGCTTGCTCCGGCCACAGGGTGTCAGGGGCCCAACCTGGGCGTCAGATTGACCAGGTTGCTTGAGCGGGGGACACCATTCTGGCCGTGGGTATGCTTAGGAGTTGCCACCTACCTAGCTCTGAACCGCTGTGCAACTAAACTACAGAACTTCAAGGTCTTAAAAATTTGCACTATGGGGAAATTTGATTTGCATCAGCCAAGCTGCGGTTTCCCAGAGTTGACCAAGAGAACAGTACATCGAGTATCATACAGTACAGAGTAAACTACTCTGAAGCCATGGTCCTACTGTGGCCAATACAATGGAA
>Ga0126342_10020646_pt1 | contig 11059 bp, 6 predicted proteins | sample Cyp1metagenome_FD_92528 | JGI IMG/M metagenome (GOLD analysis project Ga0126342, IMG submission 92528) | Coral microbial communities from Lord Howe Island, Old Settlement Bay, Australia - Cyphastrea 1 metagenome | ecosystem: Host-associated > Invertebrates > Cnidaria > Coral ...
ATCCTGCATGCGCTTCTCATTGAAGCTATCGGTGAGCTCCTTCAACTTCTTTGTCTCTTCCTCAAGCCGCTCAACTAAACGTGCATTTCTTTGTGCATCCTCAAGAGCCCTTCTTGTTCGGTCGCACAAATTGTCGACCACTTTTCTCCTCCGAATGTATGTAAATGTGTTAAAGTCATTTAGTGTCCTGGTACCCTTATATCCCCTTCGCACTTTGTACATTCACAATGGAAGATTTGATTGGATTTCAATTGTGCCAGAAGCCTTCCAGTCAGTAAGTAGTTAAAAAACCCAGGAAAACTGAGTTGTACCTGGGTTCCATCGTATTCAAAAATAGGTCACAATATGTGAACTAAAAACACCAAAATAAGCATGCCATTAGCCAAATGCGAACTAGTTCTACGTAATTCCCATACTAGAAAATTGATGGTGGCTAAGCCATGATATCAACCGGCTAGTAGGGGGCGGCGCACATCCAAAAATAAAGAAAGGCCCGTATCATCGGTGGCTGAGAACAGCACATGTCATCCCTACGAGGAGCATCCCAGGAAGTGGTTGATAACCCTGGTTAGTAAGTCCCCTCAATGGTTCATCGCATTTAAAGATGCGATACTGTGGTAAACCGAATTATTTTCGCTTACCATTGGTGATAATTATCAGCCATTTATGATGATATTCAGGATGGTTTATGATTTTATTGGCTTTACCATATTATAATCATGATATCCCCATTTTATGATATGAATGTTTATTATTTTATTGGGTTTACCATATTATAATCATGATATCCCCATTTTATGATATGAATGTTTATTATTTTATTGGGTTTACCACATTATAATCAACATATCCCTATTTTATGATATGACTGTTTATGATTTTATTGGGTTTACCACATTATCAATGGGAATTCCAGGATCCTAAAATGGAGGTACTGTACCATATAAGGCCATGTTTTGTGGGGATATTCCCTTACATAGGCCTGACAAATAGGCCTTATATATGGTAGGTACTTCCAATTTAGGTTCCTGAAATGGCCATTGACATCATTATCATGATAACCCCATTTTATCCCTCCAATTCTGGTCATTCCTCAGCCTCTTCAAATCGAAGACGCGCCTGCGCCTCAGCGCGCAGTTGAGCCACTTCACCCTGGCGAGGCGATGGCAAGGCAACGTTCAGGAGGTTTTTAGTGGCTATTTGGTTAATATATGGTTAATATATGGTTAATATAATCTATATTTATATATACCTACCTGGTTGGTGGTATACCTACCCCTGAAAAATGATGGATTTCATCAGTTGGGATGATGAACTTGATGATCTTCCCAACTGAATAAAAAGTCATAAAATTCCATGGTTCCAAAGCACCAAATTGGCTATCTATATAGAGGTAAAATGTAGAACTTACTCTCCTTGTGGCTATCATGTACCTAGAGTGGCTTGGAGCAACCCTCACAATACTGCCCGAAAAAACATGTGAATGGTGACTATGACAGTATGAAAGTGCTACTGTTACCCCTGAGATGATGTTGCAAATGCACTTCCTGGCCACTTTGAGGGTCTTGCTTGGCTATAATGTACTGTAATGTGGTTTACCACTGGGAAAATAAATGGGATTTTTACGGGTTTATGGTGGATCTGCTGGGTGCACTTAAAATCCAGGGCACCACTTGGCACACAAACCTATATTGGAGCAATGCCTGGTTGGTAGTTTCAATCTGTCGGAGAACTCGCCCGGGATTGACATCGCATGCCATGTTACAAACCATACTCCAAGGTGGTGCCCCATAGTTAGCTAACTTGGTTTATAAGTCCAATAACTAGGGTTGATTTGGGGGTTATATATATATATAGTTAATGGGGATTATAAACCAACAAACATCACTGGGGGGTATCACCTTGTTAAAACCGACTGCAATCTATGCAGCAGAGCCCAACGTTGGTGACCCAGGATGGAGGTCTTGGAGACCTGCAATTTAGTGATGTGCTATAAATACGTAGCTGCGAGTGCTAGATCCTATCCAGCATCATTGAGAAAATCATGACTCCCATTAAACATAATATATAAACCTGATGTTTACCACGAAATAATGTTGCCCATCAATCAAAATAGACATAAATAGACTCTACAAGCTGACCCGGACTCAGCTGTCAATGGGAATCCCTGCTGTCACAAATCGGAAAATCATTTTGTCAGCTGATAATTGCCAGCTCACCCTCAGCTGATCAAATTTATCACCTGACTTCAGGACTTGAACCTAATGAGGGTCAAGTGACAGAATATTCCATCAACAAAAATCATGATTGAAGCTCCAACCGGCTACACGATGATGGGCCATGGGTTTAGTTAACTGATTAGTATAATGTCAACCCCGGATTAATAAACCATAGTTTTTAACTAGGGTGGTACTTCCCCAATAGTCATAATCTAATACATCTTTATGATACCCCAATTAAACAGCCGTTTGGGGTTTATTAATCCAGGGTTGACATTACGAAATATATTTGGGTAAATTCATAACCCCGTCTAATTATATCATATCCAAAATAAACATCATATGAATTATACCTGAATTATACATTATATGTATATCTTTGAGGATTTGCTTCCAGACTTATATATATATATATATATATCCTAGATTATAATGTATTATATGTAATATATATATATATCATATTTACTATATAATGTCAAGTCAGGATCAATCAACACCCCGTTCTTAATCAACCTCCTCCTCCCAATTTTTTGCAATTTAAAAACAGGTGGTCCCCCAGGATTAATAAACCGTTTGGCTAGGAAATGATGAATCAACCCCCTGTGCTGAAATCATTTTTTTTATCCAACAATTTTTATTTCCAATTCTATTTATTTCCAACTGTTTTTTACATTTTTTTAAATCTTCATTGTTATACTTAAGAATTAAGTTGATCATTGAAAATTTCAAGACACAACTATTCCACAAACGATCGATTTCTAATTAAATTCTTTATAAAAATCATCAGTTTGGATAGCTCTCAAAGAGTACCCCCCATGAGCCATGTCCCCGAATTAATAATAATCAGGGTTTGCCCCTGATTAATCAACCACAATGTCCCTAATGTTTTTTTTTTGGGATTTGCCTATTCATTCCCAATGTCCCCCATAGATTTCAGCCAATTGACGCAAGCCATATCCATAATTTTATGGTTCAGAGGCCGTTTATTAAGGGGTGCTTAAGGCGGGGACCTACAAGGTAGAGTTCTGACCTTCTGGGGGGGTTTATTAATCCGGTGTTGGCATTATATCATATATTGATCCGGATTTTCTTCCATGATTGATTGGTTTAATGGATATATATATATATATATACCAGGTTAATGGATTAATGGACTATAATTAATACCCCAGATTTGATTACTGGATTTATTTGGGATGGCAGCATGTTACCAGCTGATCCCATGGCTGATCCCATGGCTGAGCTCGCCAGCTCGCTCGCCGCACCTCCAGCGCCGCGTTACGCGTGCGAAAGGATGCCACCTGCGCCTCCAGCGACCTTTCGAAAAGGGTCAACGACTGTGGTGAAAAAATGGAAAAAACATTGGGAAAACTATGGTGAACATTCGAAAAATGTCTTTACTCAAATACAATGGTGAATATATGGGTAAATCATTGATGATTTTTGAGTATACAATCGGGGTGTATTGAGATGTATGTAAACTGTGGTTAAAACACATGTAGTTGATTGACATATTTCTTATCTAATTGACCATAATTATAGCCACACCACTTGTGGATAATGAGTTTGGTTTATAGTTAGCAATGCACATGATATACTTGGGGGTTGTTAACAGAATTGGGGGATATTCATTGCAAAATAGTTTGGGGAAATTTGTTACCACTCTATTTATTGGGCAACTGTGGTTTCTTGGGGATTGTTTGGGTAAATATCCAAGTAAACACCGTCAACAATCCCAAAGAACGAATTGCAGGTAAATATCCCCAGAGTATTCCAATAACTTGCCCACAATAGATATTACCATTTTCAATAACTATGTCAAATTAACAAAGGGTATGGATTATTGTTTTTCACTGTTTTCATGCGAATCAAGATCGCATCTTTGATCTTCAAAGTCATAGCCATCTCGCGTTCACAGTAAACTGGGTATACTGAGTAATTCACAAATCTCAATTATGACACAAATTATAAGAAAAATACAGAAGTATATGTCTTGGGCAGTTACTCCATAAATATTATATATATATACACATACACATTGACATACACAAAACACATAACACAATTAATGAAACCACTTAGGAATGATTCGTCGATTCCCTATATGTAAACCATCATTGTTTGGTGGCCAGGTCACATCAAGATCCCTGGCCTGATATTGCCTGCCTGGTCCTCCTGGCGTTGCGTTGAACAGCGGCAGCAACTGATGGTCCATCAGATTAGTCAAATTTGCAAGCTGGGGTATGTATGAAAGAATGTATCTTCTGTATCCATACGGCATCCTGATACATATATATATATATATCTACATACAAAATAATAAATATATATATATATATATGTGTTACATTGTAAATTGTAAATCGGTATATATATATACATATATATATGTTGTGTTTGATGTGAGGGACACCCATATATATAATGAAATATAATGATCTGATATGCATTATGTGAATATGTTACAAGTTCTTTGATGAATCAGGCTATAGATCCATACACTGGTCTGGCTACTTGTGACCTGAGGCCGATGAACCTTCCGCTGGTGTGGCTGGAAAATCCCCCATTGTTCATTGCTGTGTTTGATGGCCGGAGGCAATTTACCCTCTGGTAAAGATACAAAAAACTATAGAAAATCACAATTTTTAATGGGTAAATCCACGAACTAAATGGGCCATTTTCAATAGCTATTTTGACATAAACAGAGGGTACATCTTTAAACATGACTTTTATCCAACATCAGGACGGGCCGCGATTGAGGCAGGGCAAAACAGATAGATAGATAGATAGATAGATAGATAGATAGATAAAATACATAAAATACATAAAATACATAAAATACATAAACATGTCTATATAGGTGTGATGTATATATGTACAGTGTATTTATATATATGTGATATGATTATATATGATTATATATGATTATGTATGTATGTATGTATGTATGTATGTATGCATGTACATGGCGTCTCTATCAACTAAGTTTGTTGGTAATCTGATAAGTCGGTTTATCTTCTCCGATTCTGTAGATTAATCTCCACCCACCATGGATCCTATTGCAGTGATAAACCAGCTCAGCTATGTTGGGGCCCACGAAATGTAGATTGATCCTGGATTCTATACAATGTTCTTGGCATACAAATCCCACTATGTTTGACTAATTCGATACATCTACTTTTAAACCCAGTGAACTATTGATGACCCTTAGCCAACTTAGAAAACGAACTGGGGCATTTCCGCGAACCTGTTATGGTACAGAAATCCACCATTTTCCCTCTCGAATCCCATTGAGATCCCTCCACCACCTCCACACTCGACGCTTTCTGCGAGCGAACGGCAGTTCCCGGGGTCTCTTGCGAGCGGCTGCGGCGCACGCCTCGGGATGACGTTGAGAAATGGTTTAAAAGGCCGGTTTTAGTGATGAAACGAAGCATAGTGGAATTCGAGCACCACAACCTAAAATTAACCACCATTCGTTTCAGAGAACGAGGACTTTTGAGAATGAAGATGAAATTTATGGAGGGATTTAGTTTCAAGCATCAAACATTGAAACTCAACCAACAAAGATGGGGACTACAGGTTACAGGATTAAACATGATTTAAAAGCAGGAATGTAACCATCAAATCTTAGCATTCCCAGCAAGCATGAAAAGCAGAAACATGTTGCATAGACCAGGCGGGAAAACATTAACCAATCATGGAGATCAAACCAAGTATCGTGGCTAAATGGGTATATGATGATATACGAATGGAACATGAAATGATATAACACCACATCACTCTATAGTTTGGACGAATGGATAATCAAATCTATCGTAGATATAAACAACAATCTGGCAATACCAACTATGAAATGTGACCTTCATGGGGATATCATCACTGTATGTGGGGATAGTCCTCATGTCCAATGTGTTTATTCCCATGAAATAACGATTCCATACCCGTTGTTTCTGCTCAAGGGTCAGTTCACAAATCCCTCCGCTGTTTTTTTGCTGTCCGAGTTTGTTCCTCATTATCACTTGCTTTATTCAGTACTGGGGTATCATCAGTGTCCCTATGTTTCCTGGTGTTTTGAATCTATATGGCAATCAATTGTGATCATCATGTCAGGCAAGATGGACAAAAACATATTGAACACAGCAGCCAGTTCATACGCCAGTTCTGCCGTTTTAATCCCTTCCTTTGCAAAATGCAATCCCATATCATGTGTTCCTATGAACTGAACTTTTCTAACGGTCCACTTTCCAGAGAGAAACCCACCAAAAAAACAGAAATTGTTGACATCTGACTCTAAAATAGTGAAGAATTGAAACTATCTCCTTGGGGATTTTTATATTTGATATCTAAAACCCTTGGGTTTCCTCTAAGTTTTCTATCTTTACCGATCTTCATCTTGGCCCTGGCACTATGGTAAGGTTTGGCCGGGCCTGCTTGACTCGGCAGGCGGCCAGTGGCAGAGGCAGCGCGGGTGACCTGGGTCAAAGGGAGTGTGAAACACAAGTGTTCATTCTTGCTCTTACTCTGCCGAGGGTGAATATAAAGGACCAGGCCGAAGACTATCTGCAGTTGGTTCTGAGGTGGATCGGATATTTGGGTGACTCCAACTAATGCAATTAGTCTACCGGCGCCAATTGGGTGAACTTTGTGATGATGGGCTTCGCTTTCAAGGAGCTGCCACACTGCAGCTTGTTCGAGGCTGTGGTGTCGAAAAGCAAATGCATCTTGACCTCCACTCACTTTCCAGTGGCCAAATTCGCTGCCTTTAAACATGAAGGAAAGATGTATGGCTTGCCATTCCTCGAGGACTGGACCCGCACTCTGCATAGTGAGACCAGTTTCGTTATACCCTTCGTTCGGATTGAGCAATGGCAGTTAGTAGTCAAGCATGTATATGGCCATAGGCAACTGCAGTGTACGAAGAAAATGCTGTACCATTGTGGTATAGCTTGGCATTTGCGCTTTTTCTGCAATACGAACTGTGGCTAAACTATAGTCTGGGGGTCTGGGAGCTGGACCCTTGTTCGCCTCGAGTGTCTCGTTGCGTCATTGTCGGGTCGGCGTGGGGTCGTTAATTCCGTGTCTATGGGGGAAGCTGCAAAACCTCTCCTTTTCGAAGGTTTCCAAGCAGGTTGTCATGTCGTTTTGCGTGGCGGGCGTGGCACTTTGTGACATTCCAACCTGTTTGATAACGTGTCGAAAGTGTCAAAATTGGAGGAAGTCTCGCATGAAATGCTCGTTTTGCTGCGCCCACGTGTCTCGTCTCGAGTCTCTGGTTTTCTAGACACGTCGCCCTGTCTATGGGGGAAGCTGCAAAACCTCTCCTTTTCGAAGGTTTCCAAACAGGTTGTCATGTCGTTTCAGCCCACGAACCCGAATGCTCACACGTATGTTAATGGTACAGATGTCGAAACACATGGATATGCAGACACGCAGAACCTTTTTCTGCAATACTTTATTTGAACAGTCTTGTACATATTTCCCCTGTTACCAGTCGGCAGTGTGGAGTGGAAAGTGTGGCGTGTGGAGTGTGAAGTAAGGAGTGTGGAGTGTAAAGTGTGGAGTGGGGAGTGTGGAGTGTGTAAAGTGTAGAGTGTGGACTGCGGAGTGGAAAGTGTAGAGTGTGGAGTGTGGAGTGTGGACGTGGAGTGTAAAGTAAGGAGTGTGGAGTGCAAAGTGTGGAGTGGGGAGTGTAGAGTGTGTAAAGTGTAGAGTGTGGAGTTTAAAGTGTGGAATGTGGAGTGCAGAGTGTGGAGTGTGGAGTGTAGAGTGTGGAGTGAGGAATGTGTGGAGTAAGGAGTGCACAGTGTAAAGTGTAGCGTGTAGAGTGTAAAGTGGAGTGCGGAGTGTGGAGTGTAAAGTGCGAAGTGATGCGTGTAAAATTTAAAGTGTGGAAAGAGAAGTGAAAAATGCAAAGTGTGGAGTGTAAAGTGTGGAGTGCGGAGTGTGGAGTGGAAAGTGTAGAGTGTGGAGTGTGGAGTGTGAAGTGAGGAGTGTGGAGTGTAAAGTGTGGAGTGTGCAGTGGGTAAAGTGTAGAGTGTGGTGTGTGGAGTGTAGAGTGTGGAGTGTGGAGTGTAAAGTGTGACGTGTAGAGTGAAAAGTGTGGAGAGTAGAGTGTAGAGTGTGTGGAGTGTAGAGTGTGGAGTGTAGAGTGTGGAGTGTGGAATGTAAAGTGTGGAGTGTAAATGTCAAAGTGTGGAGTGTAGAGTGTGGAATGTAAAGTGCAGATAGTGGAGTGTAAAGTGTGAAGTGTAGAGTGTAAAGTGTAGAGTGTGGAGTGTAGACTGTAGAGTGTGGAGTGTAAAGCGTAGAGTGTAAAGTGTAGAGTGTAAAGTGTGGAGTGTAAAGTGTGGAGTGTAATGTGAGGATTGTCGTGTGTAGAGTGTGTAGTGAGGAGTGTGGAGTGTACAGTGTAATGTGTGGAGTGTAAAGTGTAAAGTCTGGAGTGTGGAGTCTAAAGTGTAGAGTGTGGAGTGTAGAGTGTAAAGTGTGGAGTGTAAAGTGTGGAGTGTAATGTGAGGATTGTCGTGTGTAGAGTGTGTAGTGAGGAGTGTGGAGTGTACAGTGTAATGTGTGGAGTGTAAAGTGTAAAGTGTAAAGTGTGGAATCATCTGTTCTTATTGTGTGTCTCTTTGTGAGTTAGTTGTCTCTTTGTGAACTGTTGATCAGGTGCCTTCGCTGAGAGGATATGAGCGCACAATGTATGACAAAAAAATGTTTGTTTTCCTATCGCAGAGGTTTTCACTCGTAGTCCAAGAACGTGAATACATTCGGGTTCGTGGCTTCCATCTTGTTTTTAATCAGCAAAATAAGAGGTTTTAATATGGTTTTGTGACTTAATACAACTTATGCAATATGATTTAACATGATTTAATATCTTTTGATTATGCTTAATCTATTGAACATGTTGTTTTCGGAAGCCATGATGTCCCAGTTAAAGTGACTTCAGGATACACAACGCGACCATAAGAATAGAATATGTAATGGACAAATAGTGGGATTGTAGGGTGTCGCAAAAGCAGATCAACATGCTGGATTTAGCCAGCAAATCAACCAAAAGTATGGCTTCTAGCCGTGGTATCCCAGTTACATAGCTCAACAACCATAAAATGTAATTAAAATGTATCATGGGAAACAACCATAGAAAGGACTGAATAGGATGTCTGATCGTATAACCAATGTAATATGAAACGGGATGACGTGCCTGCGTACGGCTTGACAGGATTTTTTTCAACCACCTTAGAGCAACGCATTACCCGTCAAAGAAACAAATAAAGACACCAAGTTTAAACCATCAATCACCACCTTGTTTACTCATATATAATGTTGTTTGATGGTCACATATCGATTGGAATGATTTCCCATGACTTGGAACATAGATCTACCTGATTGGTTGGTGGCTTTTTGTGGGTCATTGAAACCTGGCAATCAACCCGCAAATAGCCTGGATTTATGGATGTTCTTGCCCCTCAAATAATACGGTGTTTCGTAGGTTTTAATCCAACGTCCTAAATGAATCCCAATTAAATCCATGTAAAATATCCTCTATGTTTTTTTTTCTTCTGGTTAAACCTCCATTTTTGTTGCTGAAGTCTTCGAGGAAAAACAGGATGTTCTTTCAAGTGTTGGTGACATATCCCATCATTTCCCCATAATAGTTGCTTTAAGTTTAGATCCCTCTTTTCCACTTCTATTTCGAATCCCGCTTTAAAAAGTATAAACTTCCCAACTACCCATCCACGGTTAGCATTTGAGCCATTAAAAATACCCCTATCCCATCTCATGAAATACTAGTTGGTTCATGGGTTTCTCCCAAAAACCCAGGTAGTATAATTCCCTATAATTACCTGTACAACAAGGTGGTGCCGTTCGGAATCGCTAAGTTGGTGAACATAACTCCAATCAAGAAGAAGAAGAAGAAGAAGTTGAAGCAGCTGCCGCCCAGCGCATGCATGCAGCTGCAAAGAAGTGCCACATCAGCTCGCGCATCAGCAGCACATGGAGACACTCAAAGACCCAAGCTTAATCAAGCGAGCCCTCTGCACCACCATCATGGCGCAGTGTAAGAATTCGTGAGGCCGTGCGAGTCATGTGATCACAAACCGCATGATTCTCAATAGAGTTGTCACCCAAGGTAAACCAACCGAACCGCTCTTGTAAGGGGTTATCAGGAGGGCGACCATTTGGAGGAAGATTTCGGGGGCAATCCCAAAACAAATGATGATGGAATCCAACAGCAGATGCACACAGGGGGCAGCAATCCTCAGCACCGACCAAGTCGGCCTCATGGTGGCCACTCCAGCGAGCGGCAGTGGAAACTCCAATCACTTGGGTTTACAGTGGAAACATGTAAACAATTATACCTAGACCTAGACCAAATGGGACTACTAAAGATATCCCTATAAATAACAAATCAACTATGGCTGGTTGGTGGTATACCTACCCCTCTGAAAATATGAGTTCGTCAGTTGGGACGATGACATTCCCAATATATGGAAAGTCATAGAGATAGAGTTCATGTTTCAAACCACCAACCAGAGCACATCCAACATAACTATTGAAAATCAACATGCTGTTAATGGTTAAATCAACTATTTCGACTGGGCCATTTTCAATAGCTATGTTAAATTACCAGAGGGTAAATCCCATTAAAATCCCATTAAATCACTATAAAATCCCATTGAATCACTATAAAATCCAATTGAATCAATATAAAATCCCATTAAACCACTATAAATCCCATTAAACCACTATAAATCCCATTAAACCACTATAAATCCCATTAAACCACTATAAATCCCATTAAACCACTATAAATCCCATTAAACCACTATAAA
>Ga0126342_10020647_pt1:0-10000 | contig 11059 bp, 14 predicted proteins | sample Cyp1metagenome_FD_92528 | JGI IMG/M metagenome (GOLD analysis project Ga0126342, IMG submission 92528) | Coral microbial communities from Lord Howe Island, Old Settlement Bay, Australia - Cyphastrea 1 metagenome | ecosystem: Host-associated > Invertebrates > Cnidaria > Coral ...
ATTTGTTCGAAGATTTGACTGCGATTTAAGGGACATAGATGGCGCAACTCATTTTTGAACCCATCGAAAAATAATTTTCTGGCGTTTGAATGGGATTTAAGGGACATAGATGGCGCAACTCATTTTCAAGGTATGGCAATGAATTTTTAAAAGTGTTTTTCCAATGTATGTTTGTCAAAATATGTTGAACAATGAAATTTGTATCCATCAATTCTGTCCACAATCAGTTTTAAAACCTTCAGTGGTTCATTTTTAAGGCGTGGCACTGAAATTTTGAAAGATTTGAATGCGATTTAAGGGACGTAGATGGCGCAATTCATTTTTGAATTCACCGAAAGAATGATTCTGGCGTTTGAATGGGATTTAAGGGACATAGATGGCGCAACTCATTTTATACAATACAAATTTGTGCAATTTCACCGTATATACAAGAAAAAATGATAGGAAATGTAGTAAACTTAGTTAACAATACCCTTATGTCCATCTACTGGAGTGGCAGTTGCGCCATCTACCTTTTCATTTTAAAGTGTTTATTTAGCATAATTTAATTTAATATAATTTAATATAATATAATATAATGTAATTTAATTTAATTTAATATATATAATTTAATTTAATATTTCATTTCATTTAAAATATTTTAATATAGTACAACTTAATGTGATTTGATATAACATAACATGATATATAGACGTTTGTCACATGTATACTATATATTTGTTTTTTATGTACATATATACATACGCATATTATACGCATATTATTTATGGTTATTTAAATATTTTTTATTTACATATATATATATGTGTGTGTGTGTGATCGGACATGCCCATCAAGAGTTCGAGCTAAGTCAGTTTCGATTTTGCCTCCTGAACGTCAGATGAATTGGGGTTAAAAACTATTGTTTTTCTTTGGTCGTCAGCATTAGCGCCGATCCATTGATTTACCAATAATGTTTGCTCCACTGCCATCAGGCTTAATCCAAATTGAAGGTTTTCTCAAGTTTCCAGTCAGATCACACAGGTTGGTTTCCATCGGTTGGCCGAGGTTTACGAGGACCTCTGTGTACGTTTCCTGGAGCTTCATGAGACCGAGCAGGCAGCCCACCTGTAAGTTGAATAGCGCTGAGTTCCTCCGAAGCATGGTGAATTTCAGATCAAAGCCCGCATCACCCACATCGCAGATTGAACACAGGCAGCCGTTAGCCCTGCGCAGCTTCAGGTGCGCAGCCGTATCGAAGGTTCCAGTGTCTGTCGGCTAAATGTAGAAACATTGGTGGTCAAGCTGGAGCCAAAGGTCGAGTGAGGGAACATTGTGAGAATAAATTATGGTTGGCAGTTTCAAGTTTGTGTTGTTCTCTATACTCCGGATAAGCCCAATTGATTTTCATAGTTTTGGGATGGGTTAGAAGCACCTATCAGCGTGGAATTCACAGAAAAACTTGAAAACTTCACGCCCTTCACGGCATCACAAGCCATGCTGCAGCCTTCAAATTTCAAGTGACTCAAAGTTCGCTCGACTCGAACGAGACAATCACTCAGCTGACTCAGAGCTGCTCGCCCATGCCACGCTTCGTCTACAATAAGACGTTCATTGATGAAGCTCCGGTACTGGCAGTGCCAGGTATCAAGCGAGCACAAAGCGCTCCACCTGTAATGATTCTTGGGCTCTGGATCTATGGTGTTGCTTGTTGATGTTCCACTGTGTATTGTCCGTGTGGTTCTTCAATGGCAACTTGCTTTCTTCAGTACTGCCAGCCTGCCAGGAAGGAGTCAGCAGATGCCAAAACTCTTCACTCTTTCCAGTATGAAGACAGAGCAATGCAGCTCCAGGCCCCCCATGGCTGGGCCCCCATGAAATCCCATGAGTACATCCAATGCTAAGCCACGGTTTCGTTTGGGGCCTCTTCATGCCTGATTAATTTGAGGACGGGTTTAAAGTACAAACTCAAAGCTGGCCTGGCGTGGCTTTCTCTGAAGCTTCCAATGGTGATTCAAATGTCTTTTTCGAAGTGTTTCAGGCTTCACAACATGGATGGTCGGCCCGCAGGTCTCGAAGTTGCAGGAGAGGTCACAGCTCCTCTCAGGCGGGGATTCTGATCACAGCATCCGCAATTTTGAGGACCGGGTGCCCGGTTTTTGCGTTTGGGTTTATTGGGGAAAGGGTGGCGTAAGAGAAAGGCATTGGAACTCCGGGCTAAATTCTGATAAATATGCGTATATTTAATTATATGTGAAAGGGATGTAGGCCACAGGTGGGCTGGGTACTACCCATTACAGTCTGCACGTGCGTTGCCCGCCTGGACTGCCAATACTTTGGCTCAAGTTGCCTACGTGGATGGAAAACAGCTGCGCGCTGCACTGAATGACCATTGGCATTTGCTAGTGGAATCATCGCAGACTTCACATTGACTGATTGTAACTACACCCGGAACAAGGGTAAAATTGTTCACATCATATATACAGATATACATATACATACAGACATTAAAAATATATATATATGTAAAAAATACACTGCAGCCTGTTGATCTCTCTGTTGCAGTGTCAGCTGTTGCTGTTTACGCTCACGTTTGTCTGTTGGAACAGGATAGGCTCAAGGCCTATGTTGATCCAAGATGTTGGACGGAATGTACAACTGCACAAATGTGTGTTGGGAAGTGTTGGTATTAACACCGCCCCTCAGATTGATGCTGTCTCAACATCACTCCTGTTGAATCTTTACCACTAACACGTTGACTGTAACAATATTATCTTGTCTACGCCGTTGGGAATTCCAATCTGCACACTTTACATCACAAAAGTGTTGACAGAAGAATATTGTCTAGGTGTGTTGGTACTGTTGGTATACAAGCTATCTGTCGGCACTCTTAGTTGTTGGTGTCCCTGTTGCACTCATCAGCATCTGACTGTTGGTTTGGGTGTTTAACCCGGGATGTTAGCAGTCATCATCCCATGTTGGCTGGTTCAGCCTTCCATGCAGTCCTCGCCGTCATCCATGTTCTGACCATGTTGGCCATTGCGCCAGGTGTTGATCTCATTGACGTAGGTCAATCGTGGTGTTGTAGGACCATACAATGCAACTTCGTTGGTCCAAGCCAGGTCGTTGAAGATCTGGTCAAAATTGTCATGTTGCAGCTTCCACTATTGCTGCTATTCGAGCTCTGCTGCATCGAGCTCCCAAACATTGCTGGCCTCAAGCTGCACTTGAATTGTTCGTGCAGCCCTGTTGAACAAGTTGAGCTCCTTGTTGGCCAATAAGGCCAACAGTCGATGCATGTTGACTTCCCAGCAGACCATAATGAGCTCACCTGTTGACGAAGTCAAAACATGTTGTTCAGACTGGTGATACAGCATGGCGAAGGTGGATCTTGTTGGGCTCAATGTTGTGGTCACCTTGTCAAATCTTGGCATCATGTCGTTTCCATAAAAAAAAGAAGGAATTGTTGGCTCTCCGCGCTGTTGTCAGCAAAATGTTGACATCCACACGCAAGTTGAATTCAAAAAAGCTTCACATGTTGTCCCAAGCGTCCTCAATCATGTTGGCCTATCATGTTGAAGCGGGATGTGACAGAGAAAGAGTATGATGGTGGTATACTCCATGTTGAAGTATCGTAGATCACTATGATATGCTTCGTGTTGTCGAACTTTGCTGACACCATGGCTCAAAAGGATGTATGTTTGTGCGTACACGCCCCGCACGATGTTCGCACGTTGTGCTCACGTTCGCACGTTAACGCGCCGGCTGCGGTGAAACTGTTGTTCTGCTGCTGCTTGGTTGCTCAATAATGATGTGTGTTGATCCCAACATCACCGATGTGACGCAAAAGCGTCTCTGTTTCAACGTATTTGGTGAAGACGTTTGCCAGATTGTTGGTGGTGCTGATCATGGTTATCCTCACAAGATCGTGTGCGACCAGCTGTTGTATGAACAAGTGTTTGAGATGTGCTTCGCCTTCTTTGACGACCCAATTGCCATGCTCTTTCCACTTGAGGAATCTGTGTGGACGCGGATGTTGATCTTCTTCATGTTGAGAGCTTCTTTCAGGAAGTTGCTGATGTGTAGTGACTGCTTCTGTTGCCCCAGTGTTGATTCGTAGAGTTCTGCCTCTGCGCTGCTCAGCGCAATTGTTGCTTGTGTTCTGCTGCCGTAGTGGATTGTTGCTCCAAAGGCTTTGATCAGGAACCCTGTCGTTGACTTCCTTGTCGTTGGGTCCCATCCTGCCCAGTCGCTGTCAACGAATACCTGAATGTCAGGCCAGGTGTTGCTTCTGTTGTTGGTGTCTTGGTTGTTGGTCTCACGTGCTGCTTGTAGTGTTGTGTTCCTTTGATGCACCTCGGTAGGTGCTTCAGCTCTTGTTGGTCTTTGTTGGCTGTGTCAGTGCTCTTGCAAGCTCCTTTGTTGCAAAGCCACGGTCTGGCCTTGTGTATGTCATCCACAGTAATTTGCCAAGCATCCTTCGGTAGGCTGCATGCTCTTCTTTGTTAAGTTATTGTTCCATCTCTCAAGTTGCTGTCAGAGTGTTGTTTCCTGGTGCTGGTGCTGGGTTGCGATTGCTCATGCCTGCTTCTTCCAAAAGTTCTGTTGTGTAGCTGTGTGCAAGGCTGATCTCGTAGTAATCACCTGTGTTGCAAATGTTTCTGCCCAAGAAGCTGATGGTATTATGGTATTGCCAACTGTGAGGTCTCCTGTTGGTCGTAGGAGAACGTGTTGCTGGATGCTCTTGAAAAGCTTTGTGACTGTTTCCTGTTGACCTATGAACAGGCGGTCATCCACGTAGCATTGGATGTATGCATCTCCTTCTACTGTTGTGTAGACGTTGGGCTCCCTTACGAGTTGTCGTAAGCCAAGTTGTTGCATCACCTCTGCTACAATCAGAAAGTGGGCAAAGAAAAAATATTGAATCGGAAGGGCAGGGAGGAAAAGAAAAGCGGAAGTGAAAGGTTCCGATTTGGAAAGGGTTGTTTTGACACTTGCGTTCACACTGGGGGAAAACCCAGAAGGCATGACCTAGGCATGACTTCGTGATGTTGCGTTCACAAGTGGGGAAAGCAAAAGGAGTGACTTAGGCATGACATTGTCGGGTCCGTGTAGGTGGTTTTGCCATGCTTTTGGACTGCTTCTCAGTCCGTAGATTGCTTTGTTGAGCTTTCATACTATCTGTTCAAAGGCGTTGTAGAACTCTGCTGGTGGGTACATGTAGGGATTTGCTGCCGCCGCTGCTTCATGTAGGAAGGTTGTTAGACAAATCCAGCTGTTGCACAGTGCTGAGACAAGCAGTGTTCGAAGGACACAAAAGATCGGTGTTGAAGCAAAAATGTCGTCGTTGTCGTTGATCTCTTCGGTGTATCCTTTGGCAACTATCCTTTCTCTGACTGTGTTGCCTTTTTCTGCCTGAGAACCCATCTTGACTTGTTGATCTTCCTGCGTTGTTCTGGTGTTAGTTGGCTGATGGGAACCGCGAACCTCTGTGTAAACTCCTTGTTCCTTCATTGACTTGATCTCTTCTTTCATTCCTTATACTTATACTGTTTGCTCTTTGTCAAGGCCTTCTGTGTTGGCGCACAGGGCTCAAGGAGAACCTTCTCTGTTTTGATCTCCTGTTCGTCCTCGTTGGACAGTGCTTCTATCTTCTGTCCTTTCTTTGCGTCAGTTTCACTGCTGATATCCTCATCCTCGTTGTTTGTGGCTCCTGGGCTGTGTCAGGTCTTGCTTGCTGCTGTTGCTCTCTCCTCTGTTCTTGCTTGCTTTGGCGAGCTTCCACGTGCTATGTCATCTGAAACTTCGCTCTTGCCAGGTATTGGCATCGGACGTGGTGCTCTTGCTTGCTGTGTTGATGGTGCTGTCGCCATTGGCAAGTCTGTGAGTGCTGGCGTCGTTGTTGATTGTTGCCCGATGGCTGCTGGCTGCTGTGGTGTCTGTGTCTCTGTGCTTGTTGTTGCTTATTGCTTCTTCCTTGCCGGTTGTGGCATCACCCCAATGCTTGGTGCTGCTGTTGTTGTCATCTTGGCTGGTGGGGCATTGATGACATCCATCATTTGTTTGTTGTAGTTGTCTGGCTTGATCTGTCTTCTGATGGTCCTTGCTTTGACCACCTTGTTGCTGATGCCAAGGATGTTCTGATTGGTTGAGGTGTCCTTACCTGGCCAGAACCTTGCTTCCATCTTTGTCATATGCTTTGCTGTTGGTAGCATGTAAAGAACGGTTTCACCAAATTCGCAAATTGGTGTTTTGTGTTCTTTACTCCATCGTCTGTAGTAGCTTGTGTTGCCATCCGAGTGGACGGAGTACCTGTTGAGCAGGTATGCTGCGCGTTTGACAAGCCAGTGAAAATGTTCCACACTGCCTTGTTCCTGTGATGTGTAGGCCGGTGATTGTCTCACTGCTATGTTGCTGCCCATCGCTGTTGCCACCATCTTGAAAAGTGCGATGATGAAATCTTCTTGGTCTGATTGCCAGACGGTGTTGTTGAGAATTGCGTGTGCCTTGCCGCATTCCATCAGAAATTGTTGTAGGCATGTTGACAAGTACTGCATGCGCTGTGGTTTTGTCCTCAGGTTGGACTGCCATGCACATGCCTGTTTCAACCTCCACTGCTGTCAGGACGGATGTTGTTTGCTGTTCACCTTGTGCTTTGTAGTACATCAGATCCACTTGGATCCCTGTTGTTTTGCTTGTTTGTTTTGGGTGGTTGTCCTGTCTGCCTTTGCTCTGTACGCAGATCGAACACCAGCTTCTGTAGGGAAGATGTGTGGGTTCATGTTCCCTTCGTTCTTGTTCAGTTGGTTGTTGTGGTGTTGGTGCTCCTCTCGCTCTCCCCGCCTCTTGCTGCTCCCGTGGATCACCTGTGTTAAACTTATCTTTGTATGCTGTGTTCTCTTCAGAGTTTGTTGAACCTGTCCACTCTATGTCGAGTGTTGCCTTCCTCTTTGTTGTCTACATGTTGTCAGCATTGCCACATCTGGTGCAACATCTGTTTGTTGCGGGATGTACAAGTTCCTTCTTGGCTGGACGTGTACGCGTTTCCAATATGGACCTTCCTTGTACCAGTAGTCCTGTGTTGGACTCACTTCCTTTGGATGTGGAATTGCTGTTGTTTGAGGCTGTGTCGGGACCATTGCTTATCCTGTTGGTCTCACTCCAGTGAGAGGCTTCTTTTCTGTATGCCGGTACGTTGGTGCTGGTGACCGCTGGTGGTTTGCCGCTTGTGGCTTGTTGAGCAGTTGTCTGTGTTTGCTCTGTTGCTGATGGTAGCGCTGGTGGTGCGGTGTGTTGCCTGGAAGGGGTGTTCCCCGTTTCACTCTGAACCATGTTTCTCCGGTCCAGTTGGGCCCTTGGATGACCCTCTTTCTGTTGCTTCTTATCGAGGTCTTGATACGTTTCTTTGAGAACCTCTGTGTTGTCGTTTGGTCGTTGTATGACTGTCCTTCTGTTGTTTTCTAACCTTTCTGTTGGAACTGGACAGTTGTTGTCTGGCATGAAGAGAGCTTTGCGGTGCGTTCTGTGGACTCTGACCAGGAAGTTCCGGCAGTTGAATGTCCACAGGTCGTTCCTGTTCCTCAGGATCTCCATGCCTGCTGGAGTAAGGGTGACTGGTGTCACTCTTGCTGTTGTTCCTTCGGCTGTTTGGTTTACCTCAAGCCTCATGTTGGCTGGTAGTGCTACCAATGTGACTGGTAGGAAGTAGAGGCCTTCACGTTGCTTCAATGTTGAGTTGAATCCCTTGCTATGTGTGATTCTTGGTGTCTCATTGAGCTGTGTGCTGAACCCTTGTTCTGCCAGTCTTGTTACTGACATAATGGGTTGTGTCACATTACACACGTAGAAGGGAACAACCAGCGTTTGCTTGTTGATGTTGTGCATGAACACCCATTTGTGGCCCTGCACTGGGACATCCTCATCTGCTGCTGTCCTCAGTTGTTGACCTTGTCCATGCTGTAGTGGATACAGTGGTGAGTCTGGTGCAAACCATGTTGGACAATCGTGTGTTGCTCTGCCTCTGTGTCTCCTCGTTGTTGCTGAACTGCTTGCATAGTTGTTGCTGCATCCCTGTGGTCACCCGTTGCCTGCTGGCCCAGTGTTGCCACAAGGTGGATTGCTGGTGTTTGGCTGTCAGTAGGTGGTGCTGGCAAAGCCAGCTGTTGCTGTTGCTGAGGTGGTTGTGTGCCGTAGTTGCCTGACTGGTCGTTCCTGTACCAGCAGCTGTCGTACCCATTGTTTGGGTCATACCATTGTGCTGTTCTATCTTGATTTTGCACCTGCAGTGTTTCTGACATGTTGTACACCGCTGTTCGGCATTCTTTTGCCATATGGCTTGGTTGGCCACACCTGTAGCACACTGCGGTTGGATTCTTTCCTTTTCCTTTGTTAGAAATTCCGTTTGCCTTTCCTTTGTTGCCTTTGTCTCCTCCATTTGCCTGATACTATGGCTGCTGTTTTCCTTTGGCCTTTCCTTTGTTGTGAATGCCGTAGCCTGCATAGCCTTTTCCTTGTTGGTATCCTTTTCCTTTGTTGCCCTTGCCATATCCTTTTCCTTTGTTCTTTCCTTTTCCTTTTCCTTTGCCTTTGTATGTTGCTCCAATGTCCATTGGAGCTCAGCCTCCTCCAAGGCGTGTACTAACTGCCGAGGACGAATGCTGTTGGAGTCTTGAGAACGCTGTTGTGGTTCTGTAGTACTCCATGATTGTTGTCCTCACTGCTGTATAGGCTGGCGTTGTGCCTGCATTGAGGTGTAGGTGTTGTTGAAGTGGCCCCGCTGTCTCATTCATGAGAATTGGTTATGCATTGTTACCACGCTCATATCGTGCAAGCTCAAGTTCCCATGTTGAGAAAGACTCTTCAAAGTTGTTGTTGTCAAATTTTTGTTTGAGAAGTTGTGTGAGATAACCAATGCTCGTTGTTCCAAGAGGTATTGCAATGGTGTTGCCTGCAGGCTGTTGCTGCTGCACCGGAGGTGATGTTGATGAGTATGTATTTGAGGTTGTTGCACGGTTGTGTCCACTTCTCTCCTTCTTCAAGTGTCTCTTGCCGCTCTTGCTAGCAGTTGTGGAAAGATGTTGTCCTGCAGGCCCATGTATGCTGAAAACGTGTACCTCCACTCTTCAAATGTTGCATAGCTTCCATCGTATGTTGGGGGCCTTAGTTTCAGCCTGTGTGTTGATGCTATGGCGTCTACTTCTGCTGCTCCTCCTGTTGGCAATCCTATCCCATGTGCCGTTGCAATCCTTGTTGTCGAGAGTCCCCCACACTATGTAACGTAGCTGGGATCAAGCCCTCTGCTTGTGCACCTTGTTGTCGAGATTGTTGTGTTTCCTTGTCGTTGCGGTAATTGCTTGTTGAGCTGCTACCCTGCGTTGCCCCAGCTGATGCTGGAGCTCACCTGGATGCTTCCAGGGTCACTGCTCCGCTACCAAGTAAAAATTTCACAGCAGCCTGTTGAGGCGTCAGCTGTTGCTGTGCACGCTCACTTTTGTCTGTTGGCACAGGATAGGCTCAAGGCCTATGTTGATCCAAGATGTTGGGCGGAATGTACAGCTGCACAAATGTGTGTTGGGAAGTGTTGATATTAACAATATATATATATATGTATATATATATGTATATGGAACCTAGCCTTTTCGTACTCTTATTGGCATTGACGCAATTTTGTGACTGATTTTACGAAAGCCAGCCGAAGGCTTAGGCTGGAGGGTCTGTATAAGGCGAAGCTATCGCGAAGCTAATCTGGGGGGGGTGGGGAGGGGCCGGAATTGGGTGGGGGAACGGGAAAAGGGGTTGGTGCGGAGGTCTTGTTTTCGAGGAGGCCCAACATGAGCCCAACATAGGCCCAACATGGGCCCAACTTGGCCCAACACAGGCCCAACATTAGCCCAACATGGCTCAACATGCACAACATAGGCCCAGGATGGCCCAACATGGGCCCAACACGGCCCAACATAGAGCCAATATGTGCCCAACATACCCCAGGACTACTAGTACTACTAGTACTACTAGTACTACT
>Ga0126342_10020648_pt1 | contig 11059 bp, 9 predicted proteins | sample Cyp1metagenome_FD_92528 | JGI IMG/M metagenome (GOLD analysis project Ga0126342, IMG submission 92528) | Coral microbial communities from Lord Howe Island, Old Settlement Bay, Australia - Cyphastrea 1 metagenome | ecosystem: Host-associated > Invertebrates > Cnidaria > Coral ...
CTTTGCCACCTTTGTCACTTTTGCTGCTGGCTTCTTGGCCACTTTGTTTTCCACCTTGGAGCTAGGCCTCTTCAAACCCATGGCTTCCTCCAGCTAAGTGCGGTTTTTCCCTGGCAGCCAAAAATGCTGCAGAAGATTTTGGCTCATTCCTTTTTTTCAAATCTCACTAAAAATCACCAAAATTCACATGTTATCATGTGATAACATGTGATTTCACATGCTTTCAATGTTATCATGTCTTATCATGTCTTATCATATCTTGTCACGTCTTATCATGTCTTATCATGTCTTGTCATGTCTTGCCATGGGTTTTCACATGTTATCATGTGATAACATGTGATTTTTTGCATTTCTACACTTCTTTTGTTTCCAATTTCGCACACCCAGGAAAATTGAATTCCAGAACGCTATAATTTCCCAAACTGCTTTTCCTTGGGCCTACATTTTTGTAACCACAAACCATTTCCAAGGCTTTTCCCCTGGATCTTTGGGCCACATTTTTTACATGCCAAAGCAAGAATAGTTTTCCCAGGTGCCTTCACTTGGATCTGTGTGCTTGACTTTCCAACAGTAGAACAGGTGCACAGGGTGTAGTTCTCCCAGATATGCCTTGCTTGGACCTTTGGGCTTGTAATTTTCAATCCAAAAGAATGAAGTCTTCCAATTTTTGTCCTTGGGCCTTACATGCTTTCACATCCAAGAAGGTGTTTCCAACATGCAAAAGGTATAGTTTTTTCCAGTGTCTTCCTTGGGCCTTACGACCTGCAATTATTCCAATCCAAAAGACTGTAGTTTTCCCATTTATACCTCTAGGTGTTTCTTCAATGACTGATGGTGTTTCTTCAATGCCTTCCCTGCAGCCTGATGTGTTCATATTTATTATATAATTGCCTCATTTTCCACTAAACAAGGGTACACACCTCATGGCTATCCAGCCACCACTCAAACACACCTCATTGAAACTAAATCTCATGGCTCTTCGGCCACCACACCCACCCCTTGAATGTGTCTGTTCAGCCACCACACTCAACCCTTGAATGTGGCTGTTCAGCCACAACACACAACCATTTAATGTGGCTTTTCAGCCACCACACTCAACCCTTGAATGTGGCTGTTCAGCCACCACTAATGCATGTTTTCTCTCTTTCTTTTTGTCATTCATTCAGCTGTTTGGTTCTCTAAGCTGGTCTGTTCAAAAAAACTGGCTCTTCAGCCAGCTGCTGCACCATGCCTCTCAGCTAGTCCTTGTACAGGCCTGGCTTCTGAGCCTTCTTTCCACCCTTCCTGTTTGCTGTACACCCTGGAGCCTGGCATCCTCTGCACCCAGGGTTCATCCTCAGCTCATTGCCCTTGTTGATGTAGCTCCATCTCTGGCAGGCTGAGCACTGCCTGAACATGTGCCACTGCTCCTCCCAGAAGCTTTTCTTCAGCATCCCATCTCTGTACCCTGCCACCTCTGGGTGCTTGTCCTCCTTCTCAGGTCCTCTGACTCCTCCCAGTCCATGGGCTTCGCAGGCTCCTTGCAGGGGGCGACCCATCCGTCATCTTCATCCTCTTCTGTTCAGCCCCATCTCTTCTTCCATCTCCTCCTGCTTCCTGTGCTCCTCCACCATCTGCCTGATGAAGGCATCCCAGGTCCATGCTTCAGTTCCCACCTTCCCCAAAGACCACTCATGCTAGGCCCTCCTCAGTGTTGCCCTGCAGGTTTCCTGCAGCAGGTGCAAAAACCAGATTTCAAAACAAAAACATATGGCTATCCAGCCACCACTTTAAACATGAACAAATCAGAATTCAACTAGACCATGGCTTTTATCCAGCCACCACCACAGACAGGAACCAGTCATGGCTATCCAGCCACCACCAAAGCAGGACCAAATCATGGCTATCCAGCCACCACTCAATACATAGAGATATGGCCATGGCTGTTCAGCCACCACCAAGAAACATAGACAACCCAGAACCCACCCATGCCAGTCCTCCTTGTTGTAGCTCAGCCCTGTCCTTTCACAGGCCAGCAGCGCAAAGCACTCCTGGAAGGTGACAAAAGGCACCTCTGGAGAAACCTCATAGTGCAGGGTCTTCATCCTCTTCCTGAAGGCATTGCTCTAGAGGGCAAGCTACCAGGCCCCTCACGGGCACTTCCTACGGCGTTTGGATTTAGCCAGTTGGAAATTGACCCTGCCAGCCAGCGTGCCTCGATTTGTGTTTCTGATAGGCGTGATTTCTACCATCAGTTCCAGGTGACCCCTCAACGTGTCTTGACAAATGCTCTCTGGCCCTGCTTGCGTGCTGATGACATCAAAGACCTTCAGGCCTATAAGGCATTCCTTGCCAAACCTGAAGTTGAGAGGTATGACCGCAGCAAGCATGGTGATGCTTTTGGTGGAGATGTTCAGAAGAAGTTGCCTAGCGTCAAAGATGGTTTGGTCCAAGCTTGTTTCTCCAGCATTCCCCAGGGAGATCATTTAGGTGTTGAGTTTGCAACATGTGCTCATCGTGGTCTGCTGGGGAGCTACGGCTTGCTTCCTGATGATGAAGAGCTGCGAGCAGATGCGGCCTGGAAAGGTCACCGAGTCATGCAGGGCCTGGTGATAGATGATTTCTACGTTGTGTCCGTTGAGGATGAAAAGCTGGATGAGAGGCCTGCGTACCCTAGAGAGGGTCATTTGTCTGAGGCTGTGCAGAGACTGTCTCGGGCTTCAAAGGCCTATGCCAACGAAGGCATTCAAGGCTCTGCGGACAAGGACATCATCAATGAGTCGAAAGCAAAGGTCACAGGTGGTGAGCTTGATACGTCAGAAGGTGTACGTAGGCTTGGTCTTGCTTTGCTCGGCAGCCCAGTCCGGAAGAGACTTGCTTTGTCAATGATAACATTGGAGCTGGTTCAGCTTGGTGCCACAACAGATGTTCTGCATGCATGTCTCCTTGGAGGATGGACCCACTGCTTGATGTATAGGCGCCCTTTCATGTCAGTTCTTGCGAAGAGCTACCACCTCTGCCCTTCGGATCAGATAGATCAAGATGAGCCGAAGCTCTACAATCTGCCCAGGAGCGTTGCAGAAGAGTTGCTGATGCTCGCCATTTTTGCCCCTCTCATGACGGTTGATTTGGCTGCAAAGATAGATGAGTTCCTCTATGCTTCAGATGCCTCTGAGGCGAAGGGGGCCTATGTAGCAAAGAAGGTTGGCACCTCTGTCTTAAGAGCACTATGGAGGACGGGCCGAAAGAAAGGTGTTTATGTGAGGATGCTGAACCGTGAAGAAGCCCTCATCAGAAAGATCGATGAGATGAAAGAAGAGCACCTTTTCCCGCTTGGAATTTCCTCGAGGCATCACAATGTCTCTCGGGAGAAACCCAGGGCTCACAGGTTCCACTTCATTGAGATCTGCGGGGGTTCAGGGAAGGTCTCAGCAGCTCTCAGTCAAAAAGGATGGGTAGTCGGGCCTGTTTTGGATTTGGACTCCTCGCCCTTCTACAACCTCCGAAGCCTTCGTTTGCTTTCTTGGATTTTGCATCTCCTTGTTGAAAATGGCCTCTTGGACTCTTTTATGGTTGAGCCTCCTTGCGCCACCTTCAGCCCTGCTCAGTACCCGCCTTCCAGAAGTTACAAGCAGCCAAGAGGTTTTGACCCTCTCTGCCCAAAGACTTTTGAAGGAACACAATTGGCTTTGAGGGCTTTGACACTCATCTATGCTGCTGCAACCTTGCAAGTTCCTGGTCTTTTAGAACAGCCGCGAAGATCCAAGATGCGAAGACTCGAGGAATGGCTTTTCTTAGTTGAACTTGGAAGAACTTGGGAAACATGGTTGGCGTCTTGTCAGTATGGGTCACCACACCTTAAGGAGTTCGTCTTCCTGTCCACTTTTGAAGAGGTCCTTGCCCTTCACCGGAAATGCAGCAAGGGCCACGAGCATGTAAAGATTGAGGGAAAGTGGGCAAAGCCTTCAGGTGTGTACACTGACCAACTTGCGGAAGCGATTGCCTGCGCCTTTGACAAGGCTTTGAGTCGCAAGCTTAGGCTGGAATATTTGCAGACGCCGAAAACAGAATGTGCTTGTGAATGACTTGCTTGTTTGTGGTGGTTGGTTTGTCAAGAAATCTTGGTCTTGGAAGAAACCTGCACATATCAATACCCTTGAGGTTGGGTCTGCATGTCGTCTCCTCAAGGAGCTTGCGTTGGAAAGCCCTAGGTCCAGGTTTGCCATGATCCTGGATTCAAATGTTGGTCGTTCTGCGTTGGTGTAAAGGTAGGTCACCCTCGTTTGGCCACCGACCTTCCCTGCGTCGTTGCGGTGCAATAATGGTTGCGGGTTCGCTCTATCCTGTGATGCATTTCGGGCCCACTCGGTTGAACGTGGCAGACTGCCCCACCAGAGACACAGCCTTGCCTGAGCCCTGTGCGTCTTGCGTGCCAGAAGGTTGTAGCTTTGAGACTCTCATGGGTTTCGCATCAATGGGGGGCCTAAATCGTCTGGCAGCAAACTGGGTGCGACTTGTGTTGTTACTTGGTATTGGGACCCTTGGTTGGAAGTCAGGTCGTGAGAGCTGGAGGTTCTCACATGTGAGGTTCAAGCACTTTCCTTGGGCGTACTGCATTGACGTTGGACGACTTCGAGCTTTCGATAAGACGCTTGGCTTTCCGGGTGAAGGACCTGGAGGTGGATTCGGGTCTGAGGAGGAGGGGAGAAGGAGGGGGCGCCAAACACTTGGTGCGGTGGCTCAAGCTCAGGGGCCCTTGCTTGCATGCTTGGAATTCCCTCGCTCCAGAGCCCCTTCAAGGCCCTCATCGATTTTGCCGAGGGTCCTTGCTCCATTCTTGCGTTCTGTGCTTTGTCTCTGTCGGTTGGTCTCATTGTTCTGTGGATTTTCCTCGGCCTGTGCGGCCCCCTTAAGGATTTCATGGACTTTGCCGAGAGGATTTCATGGACTTTGCCGAGACTCCTTTCTCTATCCGGTCTGGATTTTGGACTTACCGTTGGCTTGGGTTCGTCATTGTTTTTGCTGTCATGCTTCGTCATTGGACTTTCCGTGTCTCTGGTCACTCAGAGAAGCCATCAGGTTTGCCTTCCCAGCACCATGAGTCGTCTTCTGTCGGCAGGTCAGCCCTTAAGATAGCCCAAAACTTCCCCCAAAAGGTTTCCTGTTTTTTTTGATAGTGCTTAGCTTCACCAGGGTTTGCCATGGCGCGCCTTTGCCAACTGAACTGAAGCCGAGGGATGCTGGGGATTTGAGACGCGCTAGACAGCGCGACATTCACGAAGAGCTGCCTACAGGTCGTCCTGTCCTGCAACAAACCCAGGTATACAGGGAGAAACTCCTCAAAGTTTTTGATCAATGGTTGAACACTGAAGGAATTTCTTTGGATGGCCTTATTGGCAGTATGAATCCTGACATTGACGCGGTGAACTGCTTGCTGGAAAAATATGGCAGACAGATGTATCGTGCTGGGCGCCCGTACGGGCAATACGCGGAGACCATCAATGCGGTCGCTGCAAAGCGGCCACGGATCAAGAGATCTTTGCAGCAGGCATGGCATCTCGCTTTTGCATGGCTTCGTAAGGAGCCCCCGATACATCACGTAGCGCTGCCGTGGCAAGCACTCTTGTCGCTGCTTGCAACTTCTTTGGCATGGGGATGGCAGCGCGAGGCAGGAGTCATAGCTTTTTCATTGGGAGGCATCACAAGGATTGGAGAGGTTCTTTCGGCCTTTCGCCGTAACCTTGTGCTGCCATCAGACCTTGGAGATACAGAGCATTTCGCTCTACTGGAGATTCAGGAGCCGAAGACGTGCTTCACCATGGCCCGTCACCAGGCTGCGCGTTTGGATCAGCCCCAACTTTTGCCGGTTGTTGAGCTGGCATTCAAAAACCTTTTGCCTGGTGAGAAGCTTTGGCCTGCATCACCTCAGACCATGAGAAAGCGTTTTCAGAGGTTGCTGGAAGCCAATGGCCTTTCGGACTTGCCGGAGGGAGTAAGCCGAGGACTTGATCTCGGCAGTCTGAGGGCAGGAGGAGCATCATGGCTGCTTTTGGTGTCCGAAGACTCTGAATTAACCAGAAGAAGGGGCAGATGGATCACTCCACGTGTAATGGAGATCTACGTGCAGGAGGTAGGGGCCCTTCAGTTTTTACCAAAACTTCCACGTGCAGTGAGAGAGAACATTTGCTTGGTGCTGAGTTGTTCACTGGTTTCTTGCAGAAGGCTCACAGGCTCCAGCATGCAGGTGTGCCCGCCAAAGCTTGGAATCTCCTGTTCAAAAATGAGGCAACTTGGTTCATCAACGTGGCCGAAAGTTCTGGGTGGAAAGAGATGGTTGGACGTTTTCAGCAGCCTGCAAATGACATCCAGCTGTGTGAATCACCGAGCCAGCATGGAGGAAAACGCGCGAGTGCAGAGTTGTTGACTGACAACAACGATGCCACGTGTGATGCTCAAGCTTCACCCACCCTCAGGCCGCCCTGGCCCATTTTTGAACATGGGTGGACGTTTTCAGCAGCCTGCAAATGACATGCAGCTGTGTGAATCACTGAGCCAACATGGAGGAAAATGCAGAGTTGTTATATATATTATATATATTATATACGTAATTTCCTTTGGGGGGTAGCAACCCTGGATGTCTGAAGTTCCTAAACTAGAACGTTTCAACAAAAAACAGGTTCCCCGACATGATCAAGTTCTTTTATATTGTATTAAAAAATGAGTTTTTCAAGCTCACCGAAGGGTACCCCCCACGACCGGTGTCGTAGATCTTTGAAAAAAACAATTTTTGCAATGAACACCAATGGAATTAGGTGGTGTTCCTGAAAAAATGGATGAATATTTTCATTGGGGACAGATATTCTATGTATGTAGTTCTGCAAGGAATTGGGTCTCTTTCATGTATAAGGGCATATATCATATGCGTAATTCCCGTTGGGGGGTAGCAACCCTGGATGTCTGAAGTTCCTAAACTAGAACGTTTCAACAAAAAAACAGGTCCCCCGACATGATCAAGTTCTTTTATATTGTATTAAAAAAATGAGTTTTTCAAGCTCACCGAAAGGTACCCCCCACGACCGGTGTCGTACACGCATTTTTTTATTGGAAAGAGGGTGTTCGCTGTATTCTGTTCAGTTCCTACCCTTTGGGCTGCCATCAGCTATCAGCTGCAGAAACCCATACATGGAATATGGATGAACATCATACATTCGTCAATGCAATGATTGCCTGAAATTTGGCAACTCATGGGACTCATGGGGGGCACCGTTTTGTGAACTTCAAATTGTATTCTTTTAATGTAAAGTGTAGTCAAAATCGTGTCAATTTGGGAACCCAGTTTTCTTCTCACAATTCTGATCCAAAAGTTATTGACGTATTGTTTTTTTGAACGTATCCGCTGGCATTTTCTTTTCTTCTTCCCCTTGTTTTTTTTTAGATGTTTATTTGGGCTGCCATCAGTTATCAGCTGCAGGAATACATACATAGAATATGGATGCACATGGTGCATTTGTCGGTACAATGATTGCCTTAAATTTGGCAATTCGTGGGGGGATCCTTTTGTTCAAGTCAAATTACCTTCTTAAGTTCTTAAATGTCAAATGTAGTCAAAACCTGGTCAATTTGGGAAACCCATTTCTTTCCTCAATCCTGATCCAAAACTTACCCAAAAAATGTCCAATCTGCTGGGTTTCACACATGTTTTCGATATAGGAACATCGTTATTCCTATGGTATTTGTTTTGGCAATGTTTATGCACTCCAAAATTCTACCCCAAATATTTCTACCCCCAAAATATTCTACAGTAAGTATTTTTTGTTCTGTCCACACCCCCAGGGTTGAAATCGGGCATATTGTAAGTATCCGGGGAATGTTATATGTGTATATGTATGTATAGATGAATATATATATATATATTATATAATATATATACTTACATAGATGTAGAGATATGTATGTTACGCGTTGATTCTGCCATTCATTCTTGCCATAGCATCAGATATGTGTGCCATCTCAGCTCTAGCCCGCTTGCCAAAGCAGGTGGAGCAATTGGTTGATTCAGGACGTGGCTTTCTGGCCAGCCTCTCGGGGCCCTTCCGTCTTTCTGAGATGTACAACATGTGCCAAACATGCGTCACAGGCGGCACAACACATCGTGCCTTCTTGGTGTCTCCCCGCATTCACTGAGGCAGAGACTATCCTTTTCTTGGTTTTCTATGCACCCACTATAGACAATCGCGAGGCAGAATCCTCAATTCTCGCCCCTGGGGGAGCCAAAGCATGCACGCAGAAAAGGTTCTTCGCATGGAGTTCTTCGCATTCCGCTGATTCTGTTCTGAGGTGGGCACTGTTTTCCTCATTCAGTACATTTGCTGCGTGATTTTCATGAAGGCCTTGCTTTGGTTTGACATTGCGGCATGTTGCATGCAGCATCTTGAGGCATAGAGGCGTACGGTTAGCAATTATTGGCCTTTTGCAGGTGTTTCACCTCACTACTCAGATCCGGGTCTCGCACATGTTCGAGGCTGACATCCTGTTTATCATTTCAGCATCTCAGGTTTTTGAGCGATTGCTTTTGCCTATGTTCTTTGACTACTTGAGATACGTCGGATCCTTCATCTGCTGTTTTGCTGTCAGGTCGGTGTGCCCAGGCTGATTGTCACCATCAAGCTTGTTGGATTGATGGCTTTGCTGCTAGGCAGGTACAAATTGCAACTTCACAAATGCTCAGTTAGCTGAGTTCCAAGAAAAAACCCTTTTGAGCTCGAGGCAAGTCACAAGTCATGGCAAGTCTTGACACCTGGTGCTGTCTTCAGGGTGTGATCTCCTTGCACTGAACTATTTCTACAGTGTGGCGTGCTGGTCTCAAGACGCTGTGATACCGACTGTCGAACAGAGTCGAACATGCTCATAAATTCCAGACTGATACATTGCTCACAGGTCCAGATCCTCTACCTTCTTCACATGGATCCTGTTTGAGGCCGTCTTCCACCGTAGATTTGAGCAGCCATTACCGCATGCAAAGTGTTCAAAGTTGAGTGCTTTCAGATTATTTTGACTCCTGATTTCCAGGCTCTGACAATGTCCACCGTGGTTTTGGTGTCTATGTGCAGATATTCCATCCACATGATTGACTTGAGGCCATTTTGCAGCTGTGTGAGGATGCAGAATACAGAATCTCTGAAAAACAAAGAAAAAACTGCTTTTCTCTTGGGTGCTCCCAGGCTTGAAAATGGTTGGCCTGCCAAATCTGCGTGACTCTTAGCTGGCTTCGCCACATTCTGTGTTTCTGTCTTTATTGGAGACTGATCTGTATACCATTTTCAGGTGTGTCTCTTCTATGTGGACCTTATCCATGACGTTGTTTCTATGACCCTCTTCTTAGCCCATGCCTGAGATGTGCATTGCTGGGTATTTTCTAGCCTGCACCATGGAAATCCCAGTAGAGCTGAAGCTGGTTGGAGCTGACCTAGAAAAGGGCTCCAGTTGTTATAAACTGTAGTGACACAGTAGTCACAGTAGTGACATGTAGTGACACTGTAATGCTTTGTACCAGTCTTTCGCACAAACACTGTTTGGACTGAGCTAGCTAGAGACACTGACACTTGTCTTTATTCTGACATATTCTAACTTTTGGTGGGACCCTCTGCAATGCAGATTTGGCCAAAAAACTTTGGCTCGCTCTTGCTGAAGCTTTTGCTGGTCAGATCTTCATGCTCACCTTCTTCGTGCAGAACCCATCAAGGCTTCCGATCTATATGATGGCAGATGTGATCCAGGCAGTTCAGCATCTGTGTGATCCACTGTCAACATCTATCAGAATCTACCAGTTGTTCGAATTGTGATCACAGTAGTCTCCAGATATGAGGCACAAGGATCAACATAGGTGATGCAAGCAGCTGATTTGCTGCTCTGGACGTTAGGTAGCTCGCAAACTTGCACAGCGTTTGCGAAGCTTTCGCCGCTATCGTTGCATCTCTCGGAACATGGAGATGCGCTTCCCGGATGCAGGGATGCACAGGATGCCAGCGCAGTGTGTGGAATATTTTCTATAGGATGCCCTACTCCATACTCTCCTGCCGTTGGTTTCCAAGGAGCAGATGCTTTCGCAAATCTCATTTAATTGCATCTACATGATGCAACCTACATGTATATTATATCACCTCTAAGCTAGTCAGCACTTGATCCAACTCTTATTCTTCCAGATTCAGTGGGGCATCAGGGTGCAAGAAGGCATCTTCCCAGCTTTCATTGTACATCAAATGGCAGAACTTTTTACATCATAAAACTTATACAACACAGAATTGACACTGCACTGCCAATCTCTGTCTGGTCAAGAAGTCAACTTTCAAACTTCAAGCCTTTCTCCGAAGTTTCAGTGCCTAATTCACCTTTTCCAACGCAGTCGCCCTGGTTGGATGGTCCCCCCTTTCTTTTGCCGATCCTCGATGTACCTTGGTTCCTGTTCCTTGCCACGTGTAGCACAGTGTAGCAGTCTCCGTTGCCGCTTCCCAGATACATGCAGCTATGCCCGCACCCACGGGCCCTGCATGCCCCCATTGGCCCTGCCCTACATGTCCCACGGGCGCCAAGGGCCCCACATCGCTTAGATTCAGCCACTTCAGCCTTCTGCGTTTGTTCAATGTTTCAGGGTGGCACCCAGCTCAGGCCACAGACACTGAGATCGAGGAAAGTGAGCATTGCGTCATTTGTGCGGAGCTCAGGGGTCAAAGGGTGCTACGTTAGCGCCAACTGCAATCCAGTTTTTGCTAGCGGGGGGAAACCAGACAATATTTTTTATTGTTTTTGCTGGGTGGGGCGAAGGGTGGGGGCGTGAGGTGGGCTATTGACGTTCATGCTTACATGCCCACTATCTTCATGCTCTGTTACCAAGATCTTCTTTTGCATTTACTAACTATCTTCATGCTACGTTAACAAGATCTTCTCTTGCACTTGCTAACTACCTTCATGCTACGTTAACAAGATCTTCTCTTGCACTTGCTAATTTCATGCTGCGTTAGCAAGATCTTCTCTTGCACTTGCTAGCTATCTTCATGTTGCGTTAGCAAGATCTTCTCTTGCA
>Ga0126342_10020649_pt1 | contig 11058 bp, 7 predicted proteins | sample Cyp1metagenome_FD_92528 | JGI IMG/M metagenome (GOLD analysis project Ga0126342, IMG submission 92528) | Coral microbial communities from Lord Howe Island, Old Settlement Bay, Australia - Cyphastrea 1 metagenome | ecosystem: Host-associated > Invertebrates > Cnidaria > Coral ...
GCAGTAATCTCAGTATGGCAACTGGGCAAAGCCAAAAACCCAGCATGAGGAAACATGAATTTTCATTTCATCTCACTTCATCGTCTCCCTTCGGGGTGTTTCTAAGTGTGTGTTGTTTACAGGAAAAAAACAAAACAGGTTGTTAATGATGAAACAAACATGTGTCCAGTATTTGTTCCAACACATCAACCAAGCCAGTCACTAGGTGAACCATCCAGGCCGTGCCGAAGAGCACAGCAAATTAGCTGAGGCATTTGAGCCATAGCAAAATACTAAGCCAAATACTAAACCACTAAACCAACAGAGAACATTCCAGGATGGATTGCAAGTCTGAATGCCTCCCCTTTCATCGTGAAATGCCTTTCTGGTCATCAAACAAAAACATGCCGAAAAACATCACCCTAATGAACCCCAGTTAACCAAACAAATGTGTCGTCAACTTCTCTCGCATAGAGCGCAGCACCGCCAAAGCCGGCACCTTGCTGTGGCGATGGGTCCCAGCGCCGCAAAGCCATCCTGGCGTGCGTTGGAAAGGTGAGGATATGCCATGTGGTGAGTCATGAACAGCAAAAAACACCGCAAAGTTGTGAAAACTTCAAGACTTGGGACCTGGGAACTTAAGCTATTAGAATCTATTAGAACTTAAGCTGGTTTTAGTTGGTTACTCGAAGACCACCTGGTACCGCGATTTCGAGATCTCGGGACGAGGCACAGGTCGCGACTTCTTACCCTGAGGTTTGCATCCAAGCAATTTCAAGACCTACCCGGCCTGGTAAACATACAAAAAACTATGGAAAATCACCATGCTATTAATGGGAAAACTCACTATTTCTATGGCCATTTTCAATAGCTATTTTGACATAACCAGAGGGTATGCCTGAAATGGATGATCAGCTTGCCGAATTGGTTGTTCTTTAGATTGCCCGTGAAGTTAGTTCATTGATGCATTGATGTTACGTGAATTCGCGAGTAACTGGGTTATATCCCCCGTATAATTCAATGAACTACCAAACTCTTGGGCGGACAATGTTCTTGCTCAGGCTAGAGCTGTAATAGTTCAAGCTCCTCTTGGGTCCCTAGAGTTCTGGCAAAACATCAAACAGGTGGATCAATGGCGGTTCCGTAACCCTTCAAACAAAAACAGACTTAAATTTATTCAGGAGATATGGCCAGCTTTGGAGGCCGGTCGATTATATGGCGTGATACCATGCTGAATGGTGATTGAATTACATGAAGGTCAGACAAAAAAAGCACCCGCCAGGCGGGTCCTTTGAAGCACTCCTGGCATTGGTGAGTTCGACATAAAAGTCCTCGTTGTCCTGGTGTTGCGCTTGGCATCTTCAATGCTTGCGGATGGTTGAGGCAACCATAACATGCTTCATTCTTCAGAGGTGGGAAATAGGGGGGGAAGAGTTGGTAGATGGCCGGTGCAGATTGAATTTAAAAGACATGTCAAGGACTACGATCTGTACAAAGGAGCCATACCCTAATCATTCCCAACAGCCGACCCCACCACAAGGCCCATTGCACTCGTAGTCAGGATTGTATTCGCTACGAGTATATCTTTTTGATTATTGTGATTGTAGCCGCAGTCGTAGAGGTTCTAGAAGCCAATTTTGAGATTTTAAATTCATGATGAATATCCATATCAGAGCCGTTCTTTTGTGTGGAAAATGTGACTTCCTCGTTCTGCAGCACTGAAATCTATTCACCAACTGTTCCATTCACAAGGTTTGGCCAGACTTGATCTCCCAGTGCTGATGACTGCCACAGTCCTCAGGGATGTTGTCCTTCACGATGATGATTTCGAGGATTTTCTCGACCTGCAAGCCACTCAAAGCTTGGATATTGTTGGATCCTGAAGTCAAAACAGTCAAAACCATAATATCCCGGGGGGAGGAATTAGAAGCCTGTAGGTATATGTAGGAATCATCACCAATTCCAATTGCTTATCTGGTTGGTTTCAACCATCTTGAAACATATGACCATCTGGTTATGACTAACATAGCCATGGAAAATCCCAACCATAAGTGGAGGTATGGGAAAATCATCTATATTTTCCATGGCTATGTTAAATAACCAGAGGGTAGTCAGTGGGAAGGATGACATCCCATATATGAAATGGAAAGTCATAAAAGTCATGTTCCAAACCACCAACCAGTAAATAATAATCCTCCCAGGAGCTGATAACTGATGATAACCCTGCCGGAGTTCACAACCTGGACCTTCGATTTGTGTTCAAATGGATTGCTTCAGGAATACCTCGAAGCGCTGCACCCTTGAATGATCCGGGTGAAACTATACACATCCATACACATTGTGGAGTAGATAGGTACAACATAAATTTTCCTTCCCAAAATGCGAAGATAAGCACAACAAGTCTAAGTGTATATATATATATATATACTGGTTGGTTGTTTTAACCATCTTGAAAAATATGATTTCGTCAATGGGAAGAATGACATCCCATATATGAAATGGAACATAATCCAAATGTTCCAAACCAACAACCAATATATATGTATGTATATATATATGATCCCTGTTGCCATTCCCTGGGTGGGGTCGCAGTGGACCATTTTGTAGTGGTCTAGCCTTTGGCTCTACAAAATGGTTGTGGTACACAGTTTCCATCCTACAAAAGGATTAATGTCAACCCTGGATTAATAAAGCCCTAGATTGTTTAATTGGGAGGGTACCATTTAAGTATCATATTATGACTATTGGAGGGGTACCCCCCTAATTAATAAACCATGGTTGATTAATCCGGGGTTGACATTATATATGTATATACATGGCAGTGTGTCAAAACCTTGTACCCCTTTTGTTCACATCAAAATAGCTGGGATTTATGGATGTTCATTCCCGTAAAAATGGTATTAATAGGTATTGATCCATACCCACATGTTGACATTATATATGTTTTTTTGGGGGTTAACTATCATTTGATTGGTATTCTATCATTAATATACATGTTATTATCAGTATTGCTATTTTTAATATACATGTTTGTGAAATTCTATCATTTGATTTGTCATCACGGGGGGATTTTTGATCCATGGCCCAACTATGTCCAACTCACTTGTCCATCGCCTCATCAGGGAGGAAGGTCAACGTGCCTTCGATCGCCTGGCGCGTTTGTGCTCGGTGTGTAGATAACTTGGCGAGGCGCCCCAAATAGGACAAAAAGACATAAGGACACCTGGAAAATCATGGAAATATGGTAATCAATGGTACTTAAATCCGGAAATGATATATTGCAATCAATGGAGAGGTGCTTTAAGGTAGCAACTGTCTCGAATGATGGTGTAGAAGAGGGCGGGACTGTAACAAATTGCTGTTTAGGGAATTTGGGGTTTGAACCTCCGGGTTTTCCCAAAATTATATTGGATCATATTGGCACGAAAGGGAACTGATTTGGATGTCATCCTCACAATTAATGTGGGTAGGAAAAACTGCTTACCAGCTCAGTGAGAATGATCAACAAACATGGAACAGGTATTGCGCATGTCACGGGAAGTTAAGGGGATTTTTCGAACATATTAGACCAGATTTTTGTGAATATCAGGTGAGATACTGCCAACCAAAAAAACGGACATGCTACAAGAAGCGCGTTCACAATCAGTGAACCTTGAAGGAACCCTTGGCTGATGTGACCCTTGGCTGATGAGGGAGTCTAGTGATCACCACCTTATGGAAGAAAAAGCCTCAGGTTGTGAACTGGACCATACTGAACCCGTTAAACACCCACATCTAACGCTCAAACCCCTCAATTCACTCCAAAAATACGATGAACTGGTGCAAGAAACACAGGCCTCTTCAAAATTTTACGGAACAAACACCATGGTCCCCTTATAAACAAAAGGAGAGATCAAATACGGTCGTCGCAATCCAAGACCAAGGCATCCGGATTCCCAAACAATCCTCGGTAATGTCTGTGAGCAAAACAGTGTAACAAAAACAGTAAAAGCAATTATGATAAGATCAGCCTTTGCAGATCACAGTCTACTAAGGCCACACCAAACATATATGTGTATATATATATATAAACCTCTTGTTGAAAAGAAATGATATGTAATGTGTATGTTTCTACCCATCACATGTTCGTATGAAACAGGCTTGCCATGGTTAAGCATATAAAATCTCTATGGGTTACAGCCTTCCAGCAATCAAGCATGCCATTTGGAAATCTACATTCAACATGCGAGGGAATGAATTATTAAGACTATCACTGACTATATGGTTGACGCTTAACTCCGCATATCACACTTAAATCATCTATTGATCCGAATTAAGTAGTATTAAGTCCTATCCTATCCATATCTAAAAAGTTCACCCTGAACAAGTTTCACGTAACGAACCCTCGTGCCCGTTGTTTTGGCGCCGACACCTCGTAGTCTTCCACGTTCTTGGCGAGGCCATCGTAGCAATGATAGTCCACCATGGCAGTCAGGGACAAGTTGCCCGTGCGACAGACAGGGAGGCGAATGATTCCCACCTGGGGGAACTGGTGCTGTGGGGAAAGCTACAGGAAAGCAGGGGTTTATAGGGGTAGCAGTCAGAAAATACCGGAAGTCAACTTTGAAGAAAGTGTGCTCAAAGAACTTATTGTTCAATGCAATGTCCATACAGCATGTCGAATCAATTCCATAGACTGTACGCACGTCGGGATGCTTACTGGCGGCAACCAAAGACACCAGCAGTGGGTTGCATCACTTCTTGTCATTGCATTCTTGTTGCATGTCATCATCACCTGGATTCCATCTCCACATGTTTCCATCATGTTTCTGGGTGAATTACGATACTTCACCAACCTGACATCAGATATCATTTTGGGATGGTTTCCCTAATCAATCCTACCCATCAAAGATATCTGCGACCCTGGCGACCCTGGCAGCCGTTCGGAACTGCCCCATCTTCCCAACCACGTCGCAGTTTCGGAAAAGTCACTGTTTCGAGCACTGCGAAGTTCCGCGCGCCGAAGAGAACCAAGGATTGTGGCATAGGAGGAGGAGGAGGACCAGTGTCTGCAGCGGCAAAATGATTTTTGGAAATCCCTGATGAAAATACACCGAAGTTTTGTTTGGGGGCACCAATAGATCAATTTGTAGATGAATTTAAACCAATTGCATGGAATAGATCCAGTTTCATTTGGAGGCTATTTGATAGTGAACAGAATTAGTAGTCACAAAGGGCTGGCGGTTTGCTATCTTTGTTCTGCTAACAGTTCACAATTTCAAGTGAAATGTAGTATCATGCTGCTCAATTCTCAAACTACAAATCTACAGCTGGCCATAGTGTTTGAGTGTTTGAGCCACCATAAAAATAGAGGGGACTGCAAACATCTTTAAAAGGAAAAACTTGGTGGTGTTCTGATCCTTTGCTAAAAGTTCACTACCTAGTGGGACATATTAACATAATTTAACATAGGATCATATGGTGTTTACCAATAGATTGCCCCAATCAAAAAACGAATCAAAAGTCAACGGCCCCAATCCACCCAAACCAGCTTTCACAGGTGGCTCCTCCATGGATAAACCATGGGGATGGGGATTCAATCTGACGCTGGAGAGATCACTGTCTTTGATTCCAGGAATGAGCAACTGATGAGCAAATCATAGTGATAGGGCCATGACGGACTTACCCTGGGGCCTGGGAGATATATTCACTATGCAAACTACGACCTTACAAAGTGGGGTGATGTTTTTGCCCAAGTGCCCAAGCCCAACAAAAACAGATACCCGGTGATCATACGTGATAATGGAAAATCACCCAATTATAGATGATTTTCCCAATGAATTAAAATTACCTATGTAAAGGGATGTTCAATTTCCACGTTTGATCACCGGAGGTAAACATCTTCAGATCTCGTAGTGCAAACATGTGCAAACCTCGAAAAAACTCCTGTACCTCCTGCAAAGGTTGAAGCGACAGTTCGAACAGGTCTTTGAGACCAGTGATACATGAGGTTTGGGGTCCCGAAAAGATAGAAAAGGAATGGTAAAGCACAGGAAAACCATAGGAAACCCCAGGAAAACTGGTAACACCCCAAAATTTGATGGATCATCAGTTGATCATCATTTCCAGGATGTTCTGGATGATGTTGCCCCATCATGAATCATACAACTTCCGGGTTTCCAACTGTTCTATCTATTTGCAGGTTGCTATATCCCAAGATTCAACAAGTTTGGCCAGGTCAAGTTAGTAAAGGGTGGACCCCCTTGTTTACATGCCATGTTCACACACAAAAATAGTTCTAGTATGTTAGTTGTATAATGTTGTATATTATACATATACAACCAACATGGACTTCCCGCCGATGTTAAGTCTTCAGTCTACATCTAAGTTTCACAAAGAAACAAAATCATATATGAGCACACTGTGGATGGGCCAGCGAAATCCGATTTGCACCACCAATTTGGGATGGTTGAAACATGATTGAAACCCTATAAATAATTAGGGATGTTAACCATCTAACAACAGTATCACGACATATTTAATGGGAGCTCACGACCGAGCTCACGACCGCCTGGTGGAGGGGGATCATCCACAGGCACCACGGCTGAAAAGTTCTGATTCCTGACGCCATTGGCCAATGAAAATTAAGTCAGATCCCGGGAAGTTCTAATCGATTGCGTCGCGAAAAAATTAGTGTGGATGAATTATGCGACATCTAGATTGGTACTTTTGAGTTACTGACCTTAAGTAACATATATGAGGATTTGCAGTGCAAAAAAAGGTGTTGGTCCTTAAACGTCAGGGATTTCATCAGCTAGCATTATAGATGTACGCCCCCACTACGGGGCCCATGGCCAGTGGATCATGGACTGATTCATCTATCCGATTCCCGAAGATAGCTACAGGGGATTTTGGAAATTCACCCCACCAGCTCTGCTAATCTAACATAGCTATGGAAAACACACATAGCTACAGGATTCTGTTTTCGGACTTGACATGACTTTGGGCCTTCTCGAGAGTAGTTAGTGGCCAACGTGCGTAACATTTCCGCATTGGGAACTGACATGGTAAACCCAACAAACCATCCCAGCAACCAATGGGGGAATGACGTGCCAGGCCCTCTTCGAGAAATTGGAAGCCCCAAAAACAACCCAAAAAATCAAAAGGTTCAAGATGCTAAATTTCACAAACCCCGTTCTTTATTGGGAGCCCTGTACTTTATTTGCTGGATATACCACCAGAATATTTACACAATTTTTCCAGGCTTCCATTGGCCCTGGTCACGTTTCATTCGTTGCCCTGGAAAACGCGTATCTCATTGCAAACACGGAGGCTGGGACAAGGCGTGCAGCATATCGAAATCACTGCAGGTCACATGCTGAAAGTGACTTATGCCAAATTCCCATCAGGTTCAAGCCACTGCACGAGTCAGTGGGCAACTGACAAAACAAACCAGCACTTGAACATTTTTTGATGATGGACAATGAGATACAGGCGTCCAAGGCACCCATGGTGCGTGCATAGTGAAGAGGTTTTGTGAAAAAACACACACACAAATATGGCCTCAATGCAGGGATCAATGCTGGCTATGGCTGTGAGCGCGCGGAACCACCTACTCCAGTGCGGGCCTGCGATCTTCAGGGCCGGTGATCCAGTGACCATAAGTGGCTACAGTACACATCTGGGATGTCACAGCTTGTTTCGCTGATGAAGCGCTTGGAGGCTGGGGCTCGGATTTTTTTTTGGGGGGTTCCCAAGTCAAACTTGGCTCACAGAGGCTTATGGGGGACTGAAGAAACCATCGCTTTTCACAGGGCTATGTTCTTGGGCCCGTTGCAGGTCACTCAAGACGGCCGAGACATGGTTCAATCCCAACAGCAGCGACATAAGGGCTCGGGAAGGGGGGCTTCGCAGAGCGAGGCCAGAACCCCCTACCTTTTGGAAGGCCTTAATGCATTGAGACCAACTACCACGACTGGAGGACGGGGACACCCATTCTACAATCTTGTGCAACTGGCCAAGCTTTTGAATGTGTGACTTGGTTTGGCCCTGATCACGTTGATAACTCCAATGATTCAATGGCCCCAATGACTTTGTGCAAGATATTTTTGGAGTGCTGTAAAAAAGAAATAGGTAATATTTAATATTTAGTGGAGAATTTTGACGGGAATCAAGCCACTAACATATTGGATTAGTGGACAGTGGCCAGCTGACAGATCCGCAACGCCAGCAAGGTCTATTAAATTACGCGATGCTGCCTACCTGAAGGCTGCAGTCGAAAGCTTGCTGCAATTGTTATTCTCAGATTTTTCCACGGTAAGAGTTGCCAGCGCTGCAACTCTCAGCAGGGCTCGGCGCAAGTTAGATGTTGCCATGATGTATCTGAGAAGACAGACCTTGAGAGATGTCGGCATCCACAACTTGTCAATACAGCTGAGTTACTCGTTTTGCAGGTACTGCATGGATTTTTATTTCCCATTAGCCACCAGCTATTTGCGAGTAGCTGCCCATCAGCCTGACCTGGCCTACTCAGCATTCAACATCCTAGGTTTCGATGCGACAACTTTGAAGAAGGAAATGTTCATAGTGGAGGAATACTCATGCAGGCCAGGGCCATTGGCATGTTGATGCATGACAGTTGTCTAAAATAACACCTTTGAACCTTTGAAATTGAAAGAAATACAGTCACAGTCAATTAGCTCCTCAAACATAGCTACTCTTTGCCTGTGGCTCCGCTCAGGATTGGGAGTGCCCGGGAAAATTTCGCTCGCTGGCGACAATGCTCCCACCATCACAGCGAGGATCCGGAAGTGCTGGAGGATAGTCGAGATGCCTTAGCTGTTCACACACCTGGGCAGCATGCCACTGGCTTTGAGATTTCACGGCGTGTGCTGCCACCGACAACTCTTGGCCGAGGTGGGCTGCGGCAGCGCAAGGGTAGGGATAGGGGGTGCACATTGCAAAGCTCCAACATGGATACATGAACTGCCTTCTGGAAGGTTTGAGTTCAAGTAGTTTTAAGTTTGAAGCCTTGAGATTAATTAAGGGATAGGTGCGAAGATGGACCACGTCTATCGCCACGGCCTGCGTTGCTCACATTTGCCTATGCTGGCCCGAGAATCAAGAAGATTTCGGTAGGTTGAGGCCTGTGTTTGCCCTTAGTGTCTTCTAGTCACGGTGACAGTGACACTTAGTCACATCATCCAATAATGCCTTTTGGTGTGGACACTTCTCTTCCTTCTTATGGTTTGGGGCTCCATCATGCCCAGTATCTTCAGTGCCGGAGCGAGCTTCCGCAAGAGACCCAATCCAAGCTTGCCACTCCAACCACCAAGAAGAGTAGGAGCGTGACTTCAGCAGAGACAGCTTCACCTGTAGCGATGTTGCCTTTCCATTATTTTTCTTCGCCTTTGAAGGAATCGGCATTGTCTAAGTTTGGGCTTGATTTCCGTTTGGGAACACAAAGCAACAACATCAAGAAGGATGATGGTGATGGCAGCGGCAGCATTGACGTGGATGATGATGGCTCAAGCTCTGACAAGATAACCGACGCTTCAGACCAGAATCCAGATGGCCACTGTTCGGACTTTGAGTCGGAGGTTGATTTCACTGAGGACCCGGTGGTGTTACCCAGTGAGTGTGGCAAACTTGTTTTGGAGAGATGCCCCTCGCCCCCGCATCATGGCGTGCATCCAGACAGTCAGTCTACAGTTTCTGCTTCTGACCTTGAGGCTCTCTGCAATGAAATCAAGCTTGTAACCGAGAGGCCATTCGATGGTGCAGTGACTCCTTCCACTCCACGCTGGGGCACATCGCCGCAGAGACGTTCGCCCTCGTCCGGCAGTTCCTTCACCAGGTTGCCATTAACAAGTCGACCGTTGAGTGCCCACTGGTCCTGTGACATTGAGATCCCATGGTTTGATTGATCATTGAACGATTTGAATGCCGCACTGCAATGGCAATGCTTTCTTTTGTGCAGATGAGTTTGGGGTGGCAATGTACAAGACTGTACATGTGTATGTGTACAATACATTCATGTTGGCCAACATGTTGTTCCGAGAGGGGAAAAGGGAGAAAGGGGTGGGGGACACGAAAAGTGGTGAGTAGATGACACAAAACAAGTGCCCCTTCTCTCATTCAATTGATTTTCGAAAATATTTTTTTTCTTGTTATATATTGTTGGGCTGACGGCTGGACTTCGATGAGCATATGTGAACAGGTGGGCTTCCTTGGTTTGGGCCCCGAATCGTGTCCTTGACAGGTGCGACTGACTACAGTCACAAGGTGGCAGCGTTGCTTCATTCAGTGATGCTTGAAGCTGGAAGTGACCCTGCAACAGCGGCATCTTACTGCGAGTAAGTTATTTCGTGCCTCAGCGACCAGGGACACTTGGAATATTTTGTTCAAGTTGTTTACCAGACTGGACAACCCAGAAACATTACCCAACTTTAAACAAATTCTTTATTGTGATACGGTTTTGGAACCCGATGTGGCAACACATGGGCACATGGGCATGCAATACCACGACCAAACTTACTCAGGCTGACTAACTCCCACTTTTAGCCACTATACGGATCGACCGTCAGGAACCGAATTGCTTCTTGGCGACATGCCGGAGATCAATACCAGCCGTCTCCGCCAGGACGATGCTGCTTCTTTGACGGCTGGGGGCAACACTTGCCCACTCAAACAAAACCAAAGTGTATCTTGGATATTTCTGGCTCTGCTCTAGTCTCTCTGACCTTAGTCAGCCTTAGCCTCTCATTATTTCACATCTCCGGCTTGGAACCTTTTTTTGATCATGGCACTGCGGCAGGGTGTGTGTGTGTGTACCATCGGAATAGATGTAAGACTTCTTATTACTGCAGGGGGCCGCTGGGGAACACTGCAGTCAGCGGCCAACGAAGACGCTGCAATGTTCCTGTGAAAACGTACCTGCAATATATAAATAAAAAATTACACCGGCATAGACCCCAAATAGAAAAGATTTCAGAAACGTTTTTTCATGCCGCGTCAATGGGTCAGTGATATAGCGGATGTCTCGACAAGCAAATTTCACAGCATCTGCCTACTCAATTGACATGAGCAAATATTCTTTGA
>Ga0126342_10020650_pt1 | contig 11057 bp, 6 predicted proteins | sample Cyp1metagenome_FD_92528 | JGI IMG/M metagenome (GOLD analysis project Ga0126342, IMG submission 92528) | Coral microbial communities from Lord Howe Island, Old Settlement Bay, Australia - Cyphastrea 1 metagenome | ecosystem: Host-associated > Invertebrates > Cnidaria > Coral ...
AGTAACCATACATACCATACAAACCATACATACTGTCATATCAAACATACCATACCCAACAGACCTACATACCATCCCTACCATCCATGCAGTACCACACCCTCACCACACCACAGGGGGGCAGGGGGGCAGTACCACACCCCCACCACACCACAGGGGGGGAGGGGGACAGTACTATGGCTGACCCATGACCATGGCGGGAGGGGGGGAGGGGAGAGATGGACTGTTAGGAACGGGGGGGAGGGGGGTTGGAACGCTGGACCATATATATATATGTGTGTGTGTGTGTGCGTGTGTGTCTTGAATATGGATATATGAACTGCGGGGAGATTCTATGATTGAAATTGTGATATGCATGCTTATGTGTATATATATATATCAAGGGAATATCATCGGGTTTCACCAGGCAATTATCAGAAATTGCCCCTGGAAAAAATACAGAAATAGCAATAATGCAGTAGATAACCATTAATCAACAGTATTGACCATGAATGAACCATTATTATTGAAATCAACCATGCATCAACCATTATAATGGTCAATATTAACCATGGATCAATAATTTATTATGGCAATCAACCATCAATCAACCATGGATCAACCATGGATCAATTATAATGGTCATAATCCATTACCCTCTGGTAAACGTTTACATAACTATGGAAAACTACAATTTTTAATGGGTAAATCACTTCTCCTATGGGCCATTTTCAACAGCTATGTAACAAATTACCAGAGGGTAATCACATTTATCAACCATTGATTATCCATTCATCAACCATCATAATGGTCAATATGAACCATGGATCAATAACTTATTATGGTAATCAACATAGGTCATTAAATGTCCCCATTGAACATCACCCAACCATTAGGTATATGGTCTATAATGGCTACTATAAGGTGATGTCCAATATACCCAAAATGGGACATTTAATCAACCATAGATCAATAGCCACTTCGCCAGTCCTTCCTGGCGCGTTTGGATGATCGACTGGACGAGATCGAAGAACTGGCGCCGGAGCGGGGTCGGAGCTGTGGATCTCAAAAAAACGGGTGAAAATAGGGGAAAACCTATGGAAATCCCCGGGATAAGTTGGATAAAACCATGAAATTCCCATGAAAATCCCATGAAAAACCATGAAAAACCATGAAAAACCCATGGAAAACCCATGGAAATCCTATGAAAAACTATGAAAGACCATGAAAAAGCTGGAAAACACTAGGGGAAGTTGGGAAAAATCCGGATAATTTTGATAAAAACTCTGGAAAATGAAGTGACCCATAGTACTCAATAACATTTATCACTTGTCAGGAATGATAACAGCAAATTCATGCATACATGCATTTGTGATCCCTACCCAAATAGGAGAAATTACCTACAAAAAAGAACCTGCCAAATTCATCGGTCATCTGGGTTGGTTGTAAGAACCTCATCACGATGTCACCATTTGAAAAATACATGGTGCGTGGAACTACCAACTACCTCAAAAGGTCATCAAAGATGATTGATGACCTCGTTTTAACAATATTAAGCCAGAGTCTTTGATTACACGACATGTTGAGTCACGGTCTCCGGTGCCGCCAAACACCCCAATCAGGACTTGGAGGCTGTGAAACAAGCGGCTACAAGGCGGGGGGGCAGCCCAGTTCGGTGGTTTTCCATGGAGCTACCCCCAAACGGATGGTAAAAAAATGGAAAATCCTGTCAAAAAATATGAAAATGCATGATTTAGGGGTACCCGCATTTTAGGAAACCTCCATATAGATATCATATCTAGCCAGAGTACTGGATCTAACTGGTTTAGTTCATACTGCCTGCAAAGCTAACTGGGATGCGCATCCAAGTCGAGACTGTCGGATGTCTTTTTGCAGCTGTCCAGATGTGAAGATGAACGACATTCAAAAAGACACCGAAAATGTCAAGTGAATACCCTCTGGTGAACTAACATAGCAATGGAAAATCACCATTCTTAATGGGAAAATCCACTATAAATAGCCATTTTCCATTGCTATGTTAGTTCACCAGAGGGTATCCAGATCAAGCGTGTGTTTGAGTGATTTTTCAAACCATCAATATGTTGGCGTCGACAGGATTTGAGCAACGGAGATATCACCAACAAACCAAGGAATATCTCCCTTGGATCGGTGAAATGGGTGATTGTCATTGTGGTAAAGCCAATGTCACAAAGCGATCAAGCTGCAATTTTAAGCATGGTTTTGTACCACCCATTTCCATTGAAGCCGGGGATAATATGTTTTTTGTAGGTTTACCACATTATGCCACCTGATCTGGTATCCTAACATCTCCAATCGAGCGGGTGGTTACCAAAAAGTCGCAGAAAATGAGGGAGGGTGTGACAATGATGCTGTGTATTGAAGGGCAAAAATCGATGTCGTGCGCGAGGATTCGTACAAAATCCAAATCCCAACATGGACGGGGCCCGCGAGAAGATACGGTCGCTTCACAAAAATCTAGATTCCAAAGAGATAAACATAGATAAACCATGATAGGCGAACTATCTCAGCCAACTTTAGTGTCTGTGTGCTGCTGATCCAGTGTTTCACAATTCACTCAGATGACCAGCTGGATGTGGCGAAAGTTCAATGAACGTATTGCTCAATTATACCTGATTATCATACTTTATTGATTGTGCATTGGGATAGTTACCCTCTGGTAATTTGTTACATAGCGAAAATGGTCCTTTTATAGTTGATTTTCCGAACTCAAAGATGGTGATTTTCCAGTTCGCAAACTGTGAACGTATACCAGAGAGTATGGTGATTTTCTTGGTGAATTTTCCCATGATTTTCCCCCTTCGGGCCCTTCGGGCCCTTCGGGATGTCGCTTCCGGGTTGGAACTAGGCTGGAAGAACTTCGGAAAGGCGCCCCAGTTTGCGAACCTCACCAGTCGATGGCAGGGTTCACCACTGAATGGGCCATTAATATGGCTAACCCTGGCCATAAACCTACCATTTGGATCCATTTGGGCAATTTTCATGGGAATTATTCACCAAAAAAATGGAAAGGTTTAGGAACCATGTGATCATTCAAAGCAGATAGGTGGAGTTCCCCAAAAGACAGTCCAAGAAAGATATGGACTATTGACCCATCCCCATTTGGGTAAACCCTATGGAAATGCTTCTTTCGGAGGTTGTTTAACATACCCTACAGTAATTGAACGTAGCGAACTGAAAAATCACCATGTTGTAGCTCCGTAAATCATGTTTTTCATTTATCATCTATTTCTATGGGCCATGTTCCATAGCTAAGTCATAACCAGAGGGTAGGGTCCAAATATCAACGCTTTTTTTTGGATGATGTTCGCCATTGGATGTCCCAATGACCTTAACCATCCAGCCGTGGCCATCACTAGAAACACGATGATCAGTGGTCGAAAAGGGGTCTGTTCAGCCCTAAAATATCCTCGGAATATATCGGAAGATCATGTTGCTTCTTATTTCTGGTGAAAAATATCCGCTTTCTTGCCGAAGAACATTTTGGTGAGTGGTTTCAAACATGTTGATGATATGTGCGGTTTCCATTCAACAAATGGGATGATGATCTCACTTGATGATTTTGGAGGATGGGTTGAAAGCAGCAACCAGCTTAGTATTGGTGATAGTGATGATTTTGCTCCCTACACCTTGGTTAGATTCCCATTTTTTGCTGATGAAATTTGATTTGGCTTTGGTGTTTACGAGTGGCCAAACCATTCCTGCTTCATATTTCTCATATTTTGCTTGATTCTATCATATGGCTTTCTCCAGGAATGAGGAATTCACCCAAGTGTTTGGCCCAGTCTAAGAAATTCATTTTCTCCACCATAGGCCATAGGAATCCATAGAATTTCTCAGGTGTTCCCTTTAAATTTCGACGGCTCGCGAAAAAACCGCGACAACCGTAGCGCTGTTGGTTCAGACTGGGCGCCGGGCCAAACCCGGGCGTGCTTGGCAGGTGCCATGATGAAACCTCCCATTGGTATATGGAGGTTTCCATAAATAGGTGTATCCAAAAATGGCTGGTTTATAATGGAAAATTCCATCTATGGCTATATGGCTGTGGTTCCTGAGGAATCTACCGGGGCAAAGAAATTGCCATTGGGAAAGTGATAAACCTCGGTTTTGTTGGGGGAAAAAGTAGTCCATATTCAAATACACCCATATTAAGCCACAGGAAATATGGTGATTCACCAGCAGTTCCGGTAAATAATTGGGTAACCCTTGCTGAAGTTCTAGTGAAGGATTGTGCTATGAGAAAATTATGTTTTGCTGACGGGGGATTGCAATACCCCGATACCCTCCAGTGAACAAACACTTTACTATGGAAAAGAACCCATGTATGGATGATTTCCAAAAGAAAAAGTGATTTTTCATAGTTATGTCAACATACTGTAGGTAAAAGAAGGAGTGCCAAGTTAAGCAGTTAGTATCATTGAGGGATTAGCATCGTCGAAGAACAGTGGTAGAACCAACTCAAAGGTGGAGTAGATGACTTGACAACCATCATGGGGACATTAACAACTGGCATTAAGCAGAAAAGAATAGGGTTCAATGCGAATACATACATAAAAATCATAAGACAGCGGCGGATACAAAGATACACCCGTTGGGTTTCAACAAAATTGAGTTCGGTGGTTTCAAAGATCTTTGACGAACTGAATTCTTTGAGGGGTACATGAAGCGTGGGCTGTACATCAATTTTTCACCCATAAATCCCACCTGGCGAGGATGGCCATGTCGTGGACCGATTTTTTGGAGGTAACCTAGATATAAGGCCTTTCTTTAGCTAAGGGAATATCCCCACAAAATATTGCCTTATATAGTACAGTACTCCATTTTCAGGGTCCTGAAATTCCCACTTTACACAAGTCAGTCGGTTTTTTTGGAACATGAAGGGGTACAAGTACATTGAGTACATTTATGCAAGCAGCCTCGGATTTAAGGCTTTGTCTTTGCCTTTGGCAGTGACCTGTGCAGTAAAGTATGACTTTAGGTCTTTCCACGTGCGGTGAATTTTTCGATTTCCAATGCTTTTGCTTTGGCCCTTGAGAGCGGCATCATGGCGGACGAATTGCATTTCTTTTTGCAACCTCAACGTAACATCATCAACATGTACATGAAACTTAACATCCCACCCCACCCCACCCTTAACATCCTCAACGTAACAAGTACATGAACGTTAAGAGGCGCGGGTCAGCAAAATACGCGACGAAGCCGTGCACGTCCAGCAGCGCGGATATACATGGGATCTTGGGGATGTAAGTGGTGATATCATAAGGTTCTCACTTGGGATGATTAAGTGGAATGCCATGAGATAATCAGGATCTTCAGTTGGCATCATTGTATGCGTATCCTTGGCCCATTGGCTCATAGCTTCCCCAATTGCTACATGAATCACCCCCAAAAGTAATGAAAATTACCGAAATTGCCAAATACCAAAAGATAAATGGACAAGAGATACGATGTATAACATGAACCAAAAGAATGTAACTTGAGCCCCAAATGGCATCTGATCCCATGGCCACCCAGGCGCAGCGGCCATGCCGGCACCCAGCTCTCTGAATGGATCGTTCCTTGGGACGGGACAGTTGGATTTGGTTGGATCATTAAGCTTTGCAGGAACCTCTGATTTATAGCTATTGAAAATGGCCATTGAAATAGTGAGTTTAACCATTAAAAATGCTGGGTTTTCCATAGTTATGTAAACGTTTACCAGATGGTATTTAGCTTTATTTCCTTCATTTTGAACCATGGTTTCCTGTAGATTCTGTAGATGTTCCGAACTAAGCCAGCCCCATGCTGGTCTGCATGGGATCCAGAATTTCCAATGGAGATGAGACATGTCAAAACCGCTGCAGATCCAATAGATCCCACAATATGTGCTTTTCACAATATGTGCTTTCACAATAGATCCAATAGATCCAATAGATCCCACAATAGATCCCAAGAAAACTCGCTGTGCTTTTTGTCTTTTCATTCCATTCTTTTCCACATCCACATTATCCACATTTCAAACGTGAAATGCTGGTGGCTCATGGTGGCTCAAGATCATCACAGACTTCCTGAGGTTTTGGGATCTTCACAAGAAGTTGGGTGAATGCTATCAAGCAGATCTACAGCTGGCATCAGACGCTTGGAGTAAAACAAGTGGGCAGCAGATTTTGTGATGGACAGGAAATGCGGAAGTTTTTGTCAACCCCCGAAAAAGATGCGGAAAAGTGAAATCCACTCCTAAATTATCGATAAATTAACTTGTCTGAGTCTTTTTGGGGATTGCCATTGGCAAAAAATTGAATCTGTTGGGAAGCCAGGGTCAAAGCCTTTTGAACATCAGTTGCTTGAAAGCACGTTGAATCCCTCCAGATTTTCCGAAAAGCCCGCCATTCTTTGAGCCGATCTGAGGCATCTGATAGGGTGTCATCCCATCCTGATGGCGTGCCGCAGGTGTTCAGACAGACCAGCAGTGTGCCTTGGCCACGGCCCTTGGCCCAGCGATAAGATCTTGTGCTGTTCCTATTGTCCTGGATTAACCAACAAAGAATGTGGCAGTAATTAAAGAGAGAGAGAGAAAGAGAGAGAGAGAGATCCGTTGGATAGACAGACACACAGATAGATAGATTAGATACCGTAGATTAGATAGATTAGATAAGACAGATAGATTAGTAGATAGATTGATAGATAGATACACGGATATATGGATACATAGATACATGGATATCTAGATAGGGAACGAAGGTAGGTAGGAAGGTAGGTAGAGAGGTTCATAGGTGGATGCATGGATAAGTGGACAGGTAGCCAAACAATAGGATATGGGGCTCCCCTAAACCATGGGTTGCAATACCAAAATGATCCAATTTTGGATCATTTTGGAGGTACCCCAAGTTTAGGAAAACTCCGTATATATGTATACATACATACCTTTATTCATCAAGTTAAGGGGATATTGAGGGGAGAAAACACAGAGAGATGTTCCAAAATTGCCCGGCCCATGCCAGATTGGAGTTTAGATTCAGCTGCGATCGTAAGACTTGAATACCTAAACCTTTCTGAGGGGATCATAGATTAACATAGATTGCCCTCCGGTAAATTAACATAGACCCCGGCAGATAGGGGTTGGAAGACTGCTTTCCACTAAAACTGGCTTATTTTCAGGGTCGAACTGTTAATTTACCAGAGGGTAACACTTTTCCTAACCACTTAAATGCATAAACATCACATAAACATCACATAAACACTATGAAGACGACTGATTGCTTCGGTTGGGGATGACTCGAAGAATCCATACAGGTGTTTCATATTTCACCACGATTTCCATGGGAACATCTATAAATGCTACATTTTCAATAGCAAACTCTTACGTAGTTTACCAGAGGTTGAATAGTAATATGGTCAGAGCCTACATCTACATTGTACATTCTTTCTGGTATAATTACAAAGTATAGAAAGTATTACTTTCTCATTGTACTTGCAAGTTACATGCTTTCTGTTCACGGCAACATTGGGAGCCTACCACTGGAGGAAGACGCAGAAATCTTCTTCGCCATCTACTCAGCCCGACCAAGTGCAACAGCATCGAGACCCTCTCCACGACGACTCAGTTGTGGGAGGAGCAACTCCGCCTGTACGAAAACAGGCGTCGTGCAGACGGAAGTCGACATGCCCTTGACGAGGAAATCAAAACCTCTATACTGGAACAGCTGTGTCCAACGGAACTTGAGTGCCACTTGCAGCTCAACCGGGCCAAGTTCATATCGTATGCAGACGTTCGAAGTGAGATCACTCTGTACCTCGAGACCCGTTTGGGAAACAAGTTGAAGGTCAACCGCCATGGAGATCGACAACTTCGAGAAGGGCAAGTCAAAGGTATTATTTGCAAGTAACATACTCACGAGTTTGCTTCGCAATCAAACCTGACAGCGGAACTTGCGCACAGTTATATCATGCTATATCCATTTGAGCCATTGAAAATACCATGATGCCATGGTTGATTAGTTAATTTGCTGGGACTTATACTACCGAATTTCTTGGGGATTAAGATTACCTTATTTATGGATGAGTTCCCATGTGTCGAATGGAGTCCATTTGCCATGTTTGATTCCTAAAGGGTAATCCATCGTCGTTGATGCCTATGATTCACCAATTTTCCGCCAAATTTTTGGGACGGTCCGGTCTGAAACCTGTTGAGGGTTGGAAAGCACCCATCAGCCAAAGAGTTTCCAATAGAAGTTGGTTGTCAGGACGGAAGTTGTTGGAAAACTTAAAATGATGCCAAGTTTTCCCAATCAGAATTTTAGAGCCATCCATTGCACTCAGTGGGGCCCACCTGATTGCCGATGCTAAGATATCGCAGCATTCTGAAAGAGGCGAGAACAGGACCGAGATTGGGCGAAAGGCTGGCGTTTCCAGGGTCATCCCCAGTCAAAATTCGACGGCATCCCCAACAGCGCTGGTGAAAACCAGCGTGACAGCCAGAATGCAACCTCCTTTGGACACAGCGGAAGCCGCACCGAAGCTGTTCATGGCTCATAGTTTGGGACTTTCAACATGTTTACTGTAATGATGTCCACCATCTTGAGCATTTGTGGTCAAGGATGTTGAATGTTTGAGTCTGGATTTGTTCCGCCATGAGAGATGATGTTTTGTATCTTCGTTTGAAACAACTGTTTGTGACACAACTTTTACACCCAAGAATTGATCTCTCTTGATAGGTGACGACTGGTGAAGATTCAGTAAGGCATTTGATTCAATATGTTTGGATCAATACGATGAAGATCTAGATATCAAAGTAGTTATCGTTTTTGGTTATCCTTTAAGTAGTTTCACGATTATCATTAAGATATCATTAAGATACCTTTTAACATCGTTTTTTTCGGACATGTCCGAAAATTTTCGAGGCTATCCCCGAATCATCCATTTATATTTTTTTTAGATGGCATTTTCCCATGGTTTTTCCATTACAAACCAACCATGGATGGTTTACTAAACCATCCATGGCCATCTTCAGGATCCTGGAGCGGATCTCCGAACCAGGCTGAAGAAAAAAGATTGTTTTTGTTTTTGGTGATGATCAATAAGAATCTATATTCTATATATCTAGAATATGTATATAACCATACATAGATATTATATATATGGGGGTTCTTAAGTCAATGATTTATCACAGATGTGTGGTATCTTGGGGATGAATGGGGATGGTTCATGGCGTCTTACAGGCTGTTTCCTCCAGATCCAGGTGGGTCAAAACCTATTACCCTGGTTATTTAACATAGCTAGTGAAAATGGCCACATTTATAGTGGAATTTCCCATGAAAAAGCTTTTCTAATCTGATCGAAATCTCACTTGAAATTGGATACCGAATTTCAGCCATTGTCGAACTTCCAAGACTTGGGGACTCTTCCCAACGTTTTGGGTCCAAATTCATGGACGCACATGGCACCCGTTCAAGATTCCTTTCCCCAAAGATTACGAATAACTGGTCAGCCATTTGTGCACAAATTCTGGTTTCTCCTGGAAATGACAGAAGTTTCGTATCAAAAGCCACGGTTTTAGGGGGCGTCCTATTTTGACCCAAAAATGTCGCCCCATGTTACATTCTTTTACCCCACTGAGATGATAGAACCAGCAACCACTGGACTATCCAGCGTTGCCACAAGTTTTTTGCTGAATGCTTAACGAAGGAAAAAATGACGTGAAAAAAAGCCTGCTTTTGGGGCATCATGTTCCGTCAGGGTCTTATGATGCAATCCATTTGAAGGGAAGTATCTCAATCATGTCCAGCCATGGCCCAGCAGTTGTCCGGTTTAGGAATGGAAATGCAAATTTTGGTCCAAATACAACAACTTCTATCTGGATCTATCCCCCTAACATGACGACCCTGCAAGGCGACAAAGTCCTCTAAAAATGGGTGATTCTCGTTTGGTCCAGCTATTAGTTTGAGGGGGTTCATCATCACAAGCAAAAATGATCCCATTGAGTGTGCCATCAAAACGTGGATAAAACATCCCCATATTGAGGAATGGTCATCAATCCTTTAAGATGAATTTATACACCAATTGTAGGGATGTCTATTTGAGGGACGGATGCCTATAAACCATGTACCATGTTTTGACCATGGCACCATATGGCACACGTGTTTTCATCCAATGGTTTTTTCGAAAATCACTCGAAACAATGGGATCCCATGGGATTTCTCCGTTCGAATCTATGGCCACAACGAGGGATGAAATCTGAGACATCCCCCCCTGGCATCATCCAGCGGAAGATGTTGAGATAGTAAAACAACCTCCAAAAGAAGCATTTTGAAATGTATCCCCAAAGTGTTTGATGGCTCAATATCTATGAGATTACCTTAAATTGGGTCTGGTTTTTCACGTCAGACACCGGCGGAGGCGCCTTCATCCCTGAGCCTCCACAGTTTCCCCCAAAATTGCTCTCCAACGAGCGACGACTCAGCGTGAGGACGCGGTTTTCCATATTTCAACTGGGTGCAGTTGAGGTTACAAATGGCAATAAGCATGGTTATAAATCGTCACAAGTTGGAATATAACCCCAAAAAAGTATGGTGATAAATCAACTTATAACTGGAACTGCAATTCCAAGTATAGGGATCGATAGGGGGGATGCACCCAAAAGTGCATGTTTAGTAGCTATGTACGATGATAAGCCCACAAATAAGGGGCTACCCCAGTTCAGATAAACCCAGTTCTGAGTATGGGGAACTGGTTTTTAAGGGGCAATCAAAATACGGGATCTCTTCATTTTGCTGTTCCTGCCAAAATCAAAAGGCTTCAATATCTGGTTGAATGCTGAAGCATGGTATCTGGTATGCGTTTCTTGTTTTGAGTAAAGTATTGCACCTAATGTGATACTCTACTGAAAATTGCAATGGAAACCTTAAATGTTCATTGCAATGGTACTATCAGTAAGGAGTGTACCAGTAGCACCGCACAAGGCGGTGGCGGAAGTTTCAAAAATAGGAAACCTATAGGAGAAGTTGGTTGTTGTGAATCAGGGATGGCAGAGCGAAGCCACTGATGGAGTGAAAGGTGCTTGA
>Ga0126342_10020651_pt1 | contig 11057 bp, 9 predicted proteins | sample Cyp1metagenome_FD_92528 | JGI IMG/M metagenome (GOLD analysis project Ga0126342, IMG submission 92528) | Coral microbial communities from Lord Howe Island, Old Settlement Bay, Australia - Cyphastrea 1 metagenome | ecosystem: Host-associated > Invertebrates > Cnidaria > Coral ...
ATATATATATATATATATACATATATATATATACATATATATACATATATATATATATATACATACAGATCTGTGTATATATATATATATTATGTGTATATATATATGATATATTATATATGACATATGATATATGATATGTGATATATGATATATATTTGTATATAGATCTACGCATGTGCTACATGCTGTTGTTTGTTGAAGCGTCCGAGGAATGACATGATTCTCGACCCATCCCATGTTCTCTTAGTTGTTCGGCAACCTCCAGGTGACTTGGGTGCCTTTGGCACCTTTGTGCAAAAGCCTTGGTTTTGCCATCTTTGTAGTGTGGAAAACCTTTGCTGTGGAAAATGTGGGTATATGCTGTAGCAAGTGATTGCCGGTTGGTGTTTTATTCCCGGCTCCATCGAACAATTTCACAAGTCGGCTATTTGACCACCATCAAACGAGCTTGGACTATCCAACTGTTGGTTTGCTTTGGAAAAGTTGGCATGATCAAAGGACCGCAACAAGAGTTTCTTTTCACAGATCGGGAGGGACGTCTTTTGGAATGAAGAGCAGTATGATTCGTTTTGGGCGGTTTGGATGTGAACATATGTGAAGCACAATTAAACATATTTTTGTGTGTTGACCTCTCTGACTCCTCTTACTTTTGGTCAAATCTCGTGCGACACCAGGCCGAACTTACGAGGCCGAGCAACAGCTGGAGACCAGGACAGGATTTGGCTGTGCTTGGTGAGGCGTGTAGTGCAGCGTCTCGTTTTGTCAGGAAAATACCGCCATCTTGGACAGACCAGTTGTGAACGGCAACTTGGTGTAGCACTAGTGAGTAGAAGAGATTTGTTTGTTCTGAATCTTTGTAACCCATACACAATTCTGGTGGATTAATGTGAAGTGTACAAGGGAAATACATATCTATACATGATATATATATATAAATATCTATACAGTACATGATATATATATATATATGATCGAAGGAAGTTTAGAAGTCAAACTTCCGACAATATGGACAGATGAAAAGCAGAGATGGGCAGAGTAAGAGAAGAGAAGAGAAGAAAAAAGAAGATCACAAAAGAGAAAGTCTCAGAAGAAAGAAGATCCAGGTGCGCGAAAAGGTAGGAAATCCGCGAAACACTGTGTTTTTCCAATGATTTGTGGCCATAAATACGCAGACACACACACACACACGAATACACATGCCCTCTGAGTGCAGTGGCCTGTTTCCAAGGACGCCGAACCCAGCCCACTGGAAACGATGGCCCAGAAAAGATGCCACGCATTGAGCGGGAGGCCTTCATGAGTCAATGAGTCAAGAAGTATACAAATTGACGAAGAATTGCACTCGATTCCAATCATTAATCATGACACTTTCCTATCGTCGCTCGTGATACTTTCGCTGTGCCAGGTATCGAGAGCCCTCGAACTGGAAGAACAGGACATACTGCGGCCAGTGTGGCAAAGCAGCACTATGCAGTGTATACTATACTATACAGACAGACATGCTCTAGACTATACAGTACTATACACGCATTAAAAAGCCTTCTGCCCGAGTACCAGGGAGCAGTTTTGAAGCGCAGAGAGTTGACATAATCAGACAGGTTTTGGTTCTTGATTCTGTTTCAGAATCCTGCAACTCACTAACAATCTCTGAGCATTGCTAATCTTTACACGATGTTCTAAGATTTCCAAGGCCAGAGCGACTTGAAGCCTCTTCCAGTCAGAGCTTTGGATCTGTAGCTGCTGCTGTCTGTGCAGCGCTTCTTGTTGGTCTGGCAGCGGGTTTTGCCCTGCGTCCTGAGAAAATCGATAGAGATAGACTGCCTTCAGAACCTCAAGCTCTACCTGTTCAGGCCATGATGACCCCAACACCAACATGAACAATGTGGCAGTGTGATGCAATGTGGACTTATTGTATCTTATTTCAACAGTTGACAAGGGCTACATTGCTACATGTTGCAGAAACACACAGACACAGACACACACACACACTGCAGATTAGGTGGACACACACACACAATGAAGCTGTATGTTGAGACAGTCAAATTTCAATTAGCGACATAGCCACGGAAGGTGTCATCAGCTACCTGATTTTTCCATGCTTTAGCACATTTTCGGAGTCACTTTTTTCGTTTCTGAAGGGATTCTTTACTCTGGATACGATTCCAGTTCTGTAGTTCTTGGTTTGTTTGTAACCATGATCAAATATAGCTTTAGACAAATAAGACATTATCGGAAGGTCAGATCACACATGATTGGCATCTCTATATTATTCAATGCTTATTATAAACACCCTTGATTCAGACTTGTTTCACGCAGCATTCGACAGCATCCTGACCAATTACGACAGCAGGTCCAGAGACCTGACTCCGACAGCCAGTCTTCACCAGGTGTGGTCTTGGAGAAGGCAGGACACAGAATGGCGAGGATGTCTCAAGATGTCTCAAGGGAAAGATTTGGAGATATGCAGCTGTGCAATGCAGCTTGATGACTTGTACGGCCGAAGGCTACTGGAAAGATCCAAAGTGTGGCTGGCGGAATGAGAGACGTTGCTACCAAGGCCTTCATTGAAAGGGAGCGCAGTCTCTGCTAATTTGGTGAACTTGCCTCCCACTGTGAAAGGTCGACAAGGCTGTTGCAAGATTGAAGGAGGTTGGGGACGTTTGAAGTGCATGTTGATTGTGATCTGCCGGTCTGCATAGTGCACCTGTCTGAGGTACGTAGAGTGTGGAAAACGAGTGAACACTGTAATGCAAAACAATTTGCTGTGAAACAAATGTGATGATGATCAAGACAGATAGCTTCTTTCCCAGCTGCATTCTGCCAGGTAGAATCCAAAGAAGATCAACTTCTCCGGTATGATGACAAATTGGTTCCCCGCTTTCACACTATTGTATTTTTTGAATTACATGAATGGATTGCTGGCATATTCTGTGACGCGGAAATCTCTGGTTTACCAGGATAGCTCCAATGTCACCTAAATGTGTTTGCATGCGAAACTCTGCACTACACTGCACTCTGTCAGAGTCTGTCAGAGTCTGAGGCCAAGATGTACACTGGTCTCATGGAATCAGCTCGAGACGCAGGTGCGAAACTGCAAGATGTTGCCAGCAGCATCGCCTCTCGGCTTTCAGCTCCTGTTTCGAAGACTTCATAGTCGGATAGTTGCAGATCAATGATATATTTTATAAATTTGATAAAACTGATAATGATTTTGATATAACATTGATATTAAAACATATGATAGATATATGTGTGCATTATTCATTGCCAATTGTTTTCCTTATTGCACGATATTTTGATAAGTTGCTCATTTGTCTAACCTTGTTTTTTTTTGTGTTTAGCCAAGGCACCGGCACCACCAACAGAGAAGGGCCCTGCAAGTCGAGTGTCAGCATCGGTGGTCAAGAAGATTCGAGACATAGGCACCCTCAGTGGTGCCAGCGAGGGACTGACAGATGTGCATCAATCAAAACATTTCATATCAATACTTCTCGAAAAGTATGACGCTTATCTTACGTTGAAACATCCCATTTCCTTGAACGGTTCATCCCGGATTCATCCTGCCAGCTGACATGGTCTCTAATCGAATTGATGTATAAACGACTTGTAGTTGTACTGTATATAGTTCTGAATCATTCCTGGCAGTTTCCACACTGCCTCACGTTAGTTGTTTGGGGATGAATGTTTTCAGCAACGATGCCTTTCTATCTGTTTTGGAATGCACCATGGTGATGGTGAAGAAATCCTTGCATTTGTCTCGCGGTCTGGGCTGACGGTTTTGCCCGTGTGCCACGTTATGCTTTGAAAATCCCCTGAATCTCTCTGAGTCTCACTGCGTGTGCAGCAGTCGCCCAATTCCTTCTTCAAACATATTCATATTTAAAGGCTTACGCCTGACAGCCGGGCGCCGGCCAAGCAACGACTCTTGGCTTATGCTGTGGGAAGATTGGGCCGAGATTCTCCGCGAAAACCCAGGGAAAACCCAGGGAGGGCTATGTTGAACTGAGGCAGGCATAATGCGCAGTGCTTGCCTGTATGGAAGCAGTCTGGGCCTATGTTGAGCGCAGGTTGTGCCCACGTTGGGCCAAGTCGGGCCCATGTTGAGCCATCTTGGGCCCGTCTTGGACTTATGTTGGGTCGGGCCCATGTTGAGCCGTCGGGCCCATCTTGGGCCTATATTGGCCCAGGTTGGGCCTATGTTGGGCTCATCTTGGGCCCATGTTGGGTCTATGCCATGTTGGCATATGTTGGCCCTACGTGGCCCCATGTTGAGCCATCTTGGGAGCTATGTTGGGGCCATATTTGGGCCATCTATGTTGACACGATCTTAAGATGCCAATTTTTCCTTCCCGGGCGCCTCATTGAGCCCAAGACCACGACCGATGTTTTTGAACACCGCCAAGATAAAATCCGTGGCCACCGAAGGGCCCGAAATAGCGTAAAAAACGAGGTTTTTTAACACCGCAAGCAAAAAACACCGTAAATTACAGGGCCTTCAGTCGACACGGGGCGGCAGCGCCTTTAACCTTCGGTTACCATCGAAAGCCTCCGGCAAGGACACGGCTGCGTGGCCGGCGCCCGGATTAAAGGGCTGCTGCTCTTGCTGCCAACCCCGGTAAAAAGCAACGGAAGATGAAACTTGGAGACATTAGAGGAATTGAGCCCGCTAGAAAAGTAGCTTTTGGAGGCGCGATCGCCGTGCTGCGCCACAGCAAAACCCTAGGAGCTGACCATTTCAGCAAGCTTCCAGCTCCAAGGGTGCACTGCCGGAGAGCCGCAGTCGCGGGTCCCAAGCCGTGCTGCGCCACGGCAAAGCCCCATGGAGCTGACCATTTCAGCAAGTTTCCAGCTCCAAGGGCGCACTGCCGGACGTCACCTTCTGAGCCTGCTGGAAAATAGTAGCTTTTGGAGCCGCGGTCGCAGGCTCCGAAGCCGTGCTGCGCCACGGCAAAACCCCATGGAGCTGACCATTTCAGCAAGCTTCCAGCTCCAAGGGCGCACTGCCGGACGTCACCTTCTGAGCCCGCTAGAAAAGTAGATTTTCTGAGCCCGCTAGAAAAGCACCTTTTGGAGACTTCACTTAGGCACTACCTAGATCTCCAACAAATAAGACACCAAAGCCAAGCGAGGCAGGTGAACGCCATTGAACAATCCTTTTCTGAGTGGCAGCTGGAAGGTGACATGCTGGACGAAGCTCAAGCAGATGTCTACAAGGAGGAGTGGCTCACTTTGAAGGTTGCTTGGATTTGTTGCAAAGTAATTGGAAACTCTATTTCAAACAAAAACTGTGTGAAGAAGCATTCGACAAAAAAAAACATTTTGATACGTTCTGGCTCTTCCACAAATTGTCAGTTTGATTTGTGACTCTTCCAAGAAATCATTGAATATCTTGGACTCAACTTCCCGCAGCCAAACTGAGGTATACCCTTCAGTTTTTCGAGCATTCTTGCCGCTGATGAAGCTTGTTTGCATTGGCGAACCTTTTCTGGATTTGAAACTGTTCGCTCTAGATAACACTGCATGCTATGATTGCCGCAAGGGAGTATTATGAGAAGGAAGCATTCAGTGACGGTGTTGGCGACAAGTTTGTGAATGCACCCCAGTTGCAAGCAGAGCACGGCGCTCGTGCCTCTTGAGTATTTCGAGTATCATGAACATTCCTGTTGTGATTTGTTGCCCGTTTTTCAAATTTTATGATGTCCTGAAAACTTGAAGGGTTTTTACATCTGAGGCAGCTACGCGGGACAGCCTTTCTTTCTACCGCATGCAGATGTCAGTCAGTATAGATCGCCTTGCAAAGGCTTGTGCCAATTGCCAGTGATGTTGTGTTTTCGGATGTCGTGAGAGATATATTTATCAGTTCTCTGCTCACCTCAGGCCTTGCGAATCTTTTAAATTATTTTGCAATATTTTGGCCCAATGCTTCCTAGGATACAGCTGGCTGTCAGGCAATTGAGAATCAGAAGGTGCGTGAAGTGGAAGAGGCGCTCTCCACGCGTATCAAGACTGGGCTCAAGTGACCTCAAGCTGAAACTCTGGTCCTTTTCCAAAGGAAGGACTCATGCTTTGCTTAAAGAAATGTGAGTGCCCATCCTTTGGGTGCTTGCTGTATCTACTTCTCTGAATCTTCATGATTGTATGAATGTGTCAGCTTCTATCTTTAAGAAAAAACCGCAGCCATATTTTTGGAGGCCTTCGCAAAGACTTCGTTGTCGTATGACCGATTTTTGAAAGCTGGTGATTTGTATCAAGGCGAGGGTTCTTTGATTGAGTGAGATACTCGCACACTTAGGTTTATGTGACATTATGTGTTTGCTCCATAGTTTGATCATGTTGCGAGTCGCAACAGCTCTCTTGAACCTCCATGCTCGCAGTTCACTTGTAGGCTATGACCCTGTGACTTCTACAACAGTCTTCTTCAAGAACATTAGCGATGACCAACTGCGATATACTCCTCTTGCACTACAGCAGCCACAGATTCGGGATGAGGCGTGGCGGGGCAGGACTTCTATTAGCGCATTGAAAAACACACAGTTTGGGCTGATGAAACTGTTGGATCCAATATTGAAATATATTGCAGTAGTGTTTGAGAGTGTTTGAAGCGCATTCTCCTCATGTCGGATTGGTTCTGCACCAGGTCTTGGTTCTGCAGGGCCCGGACAAGGGCAAGGCGCGAGATGGCGCGAGTCAAGAGTGAGCTGATTCGTCAGCTCACCGTTTCTTCAGTGGTCAGGAAACGTTGGAACATGTTGACAGTGTTGAAGCTGTTTCTTCAACCAGGTTGGTCGCATCATTTGGCTTGGGCGTGAGAATGGTGATGACCTTGACAGCAAGGCCTTGAAGAAAGAGTAAACTTCTCCCTGGTTAGTGTTGAACCAAATTCACCCACACCTGCAAAGCATTTAGAGCGTTTAATTCTTGTGACTTTGGCTCGATCCTGAAAAGTCTTTCCACCAGGTGCTTTCCGCAGTCGTAAAGTTGGAGCCCAATCCAGTGGCTTGGTGGTCAGCTGGTATTACTGCAGAATCAGAGAGAGTCAAAAATGTCAAAAGACTGCCATGCAACTGGCCATAACTGGCCATGAGGTTCTTGGCAGCTCCAAGAGTGGCGGCGTGACCCAGCTGCATTTGGTCTTCCCCCTGAACACGTGCCACACGGTGTGGACACAGTGCCATCTTGGACCAAGGTACGAGAGGTGAAAGCATATCCATACAAGTGGCTGGTAATGACCCGTGGGAGCAATGAGAGTTACATGCAAGACTTGGTCTTGGCAACGCTGGCAACTTGATTAAAATTGGGTGAGTGAGTCACCCTGCCTTCCATGGAGCCTTAGCCATCGCTGCCAAGATACTGTGTCTGGTGCATTTCAATTCAGCCTGAGGCAGCCATGGTCTCCTGCACTGTTACGTACCCGTTGGAGACAGTGAAGGCAGGGCACCCAGATATGAAAATGTGCTATAGGCATCTATAGGTTAATCTATAGGCTATCACTGGTGATCCCTGCTGTTGCAAGACTTTACTTTTGCCAAACAACAGGCCCGCGTGCAGTCAAATCTGCCGCTGATTCCTCCGGAAGGTCCCCAGGTCACTTGGTCAAAAATTACATTGGTGGCTAAGTACAAGACAATTGGTCAATCCAAACGTTTCCTGATGAATTTGATGCGTTTGATGCGTTTACTATCGCATAGGGCGTAAGTTGCAAACAGCATGGGTCTAGACACGAGCTAAAGGTATGTTTTTCTGCAAAAACAAACGTTTGGACACCAGCAATAGAGTTTGTTTAGCTGAGTGAAACTAACGTTTTGTTCTATGCAAGTTTGAGCACAACAGCTTTGCAGACTGGAACCAGATGTTTTCTCGCCATGACGTTTTTTGGGCCTATACAAGGGTAGAAGTTTCCAGCCCAGAAACAAACATTTTCTGGCAATGTTTGTTCAAAACCCCGAGACTCAAGACAAACTCAGAAGCGGTCAAAAAAAATCAAGGTAGCTTGTGAGTTTGTTTTGACAGAAAGTGTTGCAGTTGAGTTTGTCTTTCTGCAGCCAACAAGCAAGTTTTAGAGAACCATAGAGAACCCTTTCTTTTAGCCTGAAAAACAAACAGGTGTCCAGTTGGTTTGTCTCCTACCTAGTGCAAAACTATTGTCCGAAACAATACTTTCCTGAAAAACGACATTACCGTCAGATCTGACTCGACGTTGACCCATAGCAGAACCAACAATTTTCAGCACGGGAACTGTTTTCGGAACTGTTCATTCCTATTCCTAGAGTCCATATGGACTCGACTTGCCAGGATCCCTCAGCCAGCACACAGCTTGCAGAACATATTATCAAACTGTTTGCAATTCAATTCTTTAACAGTAACATATGAATTCTATGATTTCTATGATTTCTATGAATGCTTCTGATACTGTACTATTCTGCTTTCCTCAAACAGACGGCTCATCAGCAGTGTTAGTTATAGTCATACATAGTTATGATCACTGCACTGGCTTTGACACTTTGCAGGATTTTGTTTCGAAATCAGCATCTTCGGGTCCATTGTGTCACTGCATGCAACTGCACTCTGAGCTGACTTTCAGAAACAGTGACTTGTTTCAAAGGCAGATTTAGGGAAGCAGTGACTTGTGGCTGCTTCCTGCAATTCAAGGCCCTTTTCAGAGGTGTTGAGCTCAATGTCTTGCGAGAGGCCTGAGAGATCTTGTGAACATAAGTGAAATGGTGCAGACTTATCGGCGTACTATCTACAGTAGTATGTGCTGGTAGGTAGTCTTAATCTTGAGCCGCCTCCCTTCAGGCACCCAATGCGGGATTCCTCATGGCTGGGTTCAACTACTTCACCAGATTTGCCGTGGTCAGCTGAGGGAACGGTCTGATTATCTGATTCAAGCGGACATGGCCGTGTTTTTCCCGGTGTCGTCTCTTGCTCCATCGCTGCCTCTCTCTCTCTTTCGCATATCCCAAGGTGGGCTTGCCCTTCGTCAATGGGAACGACCCGAACCTGAAGTTTTTATTGATGATTCCTTCAGGCTTGGTTGGCCATGTCAGGGCTCGACCACCCTGTTTCCAGTTGGTGAATCTGCCCCAAAGGAGGCAATCTGCTGATCCATTTGCGATTTCATTCCCATTGCAGGGGTTGTGGCAATGCTGACGGGAGCCTTCGTGAAGGCACCTGTGATTGACATCAGCAAGCAGGTGGGCAGCGCACCAATTGGCACCAACTGCTCCAACATTTCAATGGAATTCGTCCACGTCACTTCACGTTGATTGGCAGGTTCAAGCTGGGGTAGCACAGAATGCCGGGGAGGCCATTCAGAAACTTGGATAGCTGCGACTGGGTGATTTGGTGTATCCGGTATTTACTCGAACAGCTCGAACCCGTGCTTGGCCAGCTTGAACGGCATTCAAGGAACGTGTACCTCAAACCGTCCCCTTCGCAGGCAAGGCTTAATCAGAGAAACCAGAATCTGGAGAGCAAACTTGCTTCTTCTGTACAGTGACATGAAAGAAACATCGTGACACCAAATAGAGTCAATAAAGTCTATGTCCCGTGGAAAATTCAGCTAGATATGAAATCCATTCTATGGTGCTGCAAAGTGCTGCAAACATGTTCCCTAAAGACTGTGAGACTGACGGCAATTGCGGCAAAGGCGAAAGACTGCTATATGGCTATATGATAAGAGGATTAAGAGGGCTTAGGATAAGCGCTTGCAGTTTGCTGTGTTTGGCAAACTGCAGATGTGGAGGTCTCCAAGCGTTTGGCACGTACTCTTATGCTCACTGGGATTCGAGGAGTGCCGGCCTGACAGATTGGTGGTTGCCATACTGTAGCTGAGACAAACCTGAATCCACATAGATTACTGTACCTGACAGTTAGATATGATTAGATTACTGTTTTCTAAACTTCTTGTGCTTGACCTTGAGAATCTGAGATCTGCGAAAATCAGGTGCCATTTGGAGCGTTTCAATGCTTCATCTACGAGGTGCTGAAGGCGCCAAGTTTCGAGTATCATTGTATCATGCAGCATGCAGCATGATGCTTCTCAGTGGCGCTTCGAGTGGAATAGATTGAACCGGTCCAGGATCAGACACCACCACTGCTGGAAAGCATTGGAGTCTTTTGGCATTGCATCCTACATTGGAATGTCACGGTGTCACGATATTGTCATGGTATTGTGTTGCTATTTGCTTGTATTTTCTGATTTGGTGGTAACATAAAGTGCTTTTGGTACAGTACCTCCCAAGGTGCCTATTTGGGCGGAGCCATTCCTTTGGGGCGGCATTGCAGGGTTTTGCACCGGATACTTGACCAATCCTCCGGACTGGTTCCAAGTTATGCACAAGTCACATGAGCCTTTAATAGCCTTTATATGCCTTTATTCAAAATTTACTATTTACTACGATTTGTTCTTTCCTTGCAAACTATCACAACTGTATGTGCACACATGAAGCTTTTCCGCTGATGTTTTGATTGAGCAGGACGTGGTTATGCAGCGTTTGGCGCTAGAGTCGGATGACGATAAGGAGCAACATTTCTTGGATTATGAAGTTCGTTCCTTGAAGCCAAGGGAGTGCAGATTTTTGAGCTTTGGGTTGTTTGACATTTGATGTTCCTGCCAGGATGACAAGCCTTTCAGCATTGGAGAAACCTGGGAGCAGATCGTTCGTGCCACCCAAAAGGCCAGATCTCTGTGCTGTGCATGGTGCGGCAGAACGGATCAAACATTTTGATATTACAATGGTGCATTTTGATGTATTTTCAAGTATTTGAGTGTGATTGGAGTTGGCTTCAACTCTTTCTTACTCCTGGCACTTTTCTGTCCAGACCCACCAATCACAGGTTTACGAGGAAGACGGCCCTGCAGGCTTCGCAAAAGGTGGACTTGAGATGCTTGATATTCAAATTTAGAATCAGAAGCTTCTTGGAAGAAAACACACACTGTTGATTTTTTGGAAGTGAACTGCAATGACGATGTGGTTGTACACGCCTGGTAGAATTCCTGAGTCCATCATCCTTGATAAACAGGTGAAACCAGGTCCAAATCATTAATCAGC
>Ga0126342_10020652_pt1 | contig 11057 bp, 11 predicted proteins | sample Cyp1metagenome_FD_92528 | JGI IMG/M metagenome (GOLD analysis project Ga0126342, IMG submission 92528) | Coral microbial communities from Lord Howe Island, Old Settlement Bay, Australia - Cyphastrea 1 metagenome | ecosystem: Host-associated > Invertebrates > Cnidaria > Coral ...
AAATAATTTAAAATTAAATTATAATATATTTTTAAATTTTTAATAATATATATTTAAATATATTATTAAATTAATATAATTTATTTATAATATTAAATATAATATAATTTTTAAATATATAATACATATTATTAAATTATAAATATAAATAAATTATTAGAAATTATTATATATTAATATTTATATATAATATTAATTAATTCCACAATATATATAATTATATATATTTTTTAAATTATTAAAATTTAAAATATGAATAAATTAAAAATAATATATTTATTATATCACCATTATTTTAAGGATGGGGGACGTACCCAAAATGTAAGCTACCTTTTTTAAGGTGTTTTTGAGGGGGCCTTGAACATATAAATTTACATTTTGAAGGTATTTTGAAACCCCTCCCCTTAAAAATAACACCTGGGGGATGTTCAGCAACCAATTTTATATTTAAGGGTAGGTCCCCAAAAAATGTAGCTTACATTTTGGTATGGTCCCCCCTCTGAAAAGTGGCCTTAAAGGGATGACGATTTTATTATTAAATATTTAAATAATATATATATATATTTTGTTCGCTGCTAGATTTTCTGTTGCCAGCCTGTCCGGGGGACACCTCCACCCCAAAAAACACACGAAATCAATTTTCCTACCTCATAGCTACCAGCACGGATTTTGATCAGTGAAACAAAATCATCGAGGAAAAACATGTATCTAATATATATATATAGAACTCCAATCTGCTTTGTATCACGAGCATCATCTCCCCGGAAAATGAAGGAGTTCCGACAACCAGAATATCAGACTATTTAAATGTGACTCTTCCTGGGGTTGGAAAAAGTGATGAGTACTCGCCTCCAGCTCTGCTCCAATCGGCGTTGTGTGTCCTTCACAGTTTCGAATCCAATGGTATTTAGTGGCTTTCAGTGGTTAATTTGTCATTTGGCCATGTCTCAATATGTCTCATTACTCCGAAGCTCAGACCCTGCCGGTCCCTGAAAAACGCTCCTCACTGGCGCTGTTTGTGTCCATCAAAGCACGAGCAGCTTCGGCCAGCTGCTGCAGCTGAGGCCTCTGGCGGTGGATAGGCAGATAACGGCGGATACTGCCAGAATTTTTGTATCGCGGGCTTCTCTGATGGTTGCACATGGGCATCAGACCCATCATTGGCAGCTTCTGCAAGTTTAAAGGTCTCACCTCAGAATCGACAGGAAAGGGACGTGACGGAACCCTTGGTGAAGTGGTGAATATTCTCACTTGGGACGCCACCATCGTTTGCTATCAGCCTTGGGCAAGTGATTGGAGCAGGAGACATGACCCCTCGGCTTTCATTGAATTAGAGCATCTCCCACTCCCTGCCACAAGATCGAGACGGACAGGATCAAAACAGTATGTAAGCGAAACCTGGTGAACACGACTTCAAACAATAGTGGTTGCGCACTGTCACTTGACTTGGAATGTTTCTGTGTCTTCTCTTCCAGAGCCCAGATGAACCCTGGAAGCAACATTCCTCGAGCGCCACCGGCCCGAGCCTTTAGGTATTGAACCCCGGATTGCGGAACCAGCAAATCGCTGGATATAACCCAATAATGCGGCACCAATATTGCAAATAAGAGCATTCAACTTATTTACTATAACTATATATCTCCTAGACTATGATCTCGTGAATTTCTTATTTAATCTTATTTAATCTTATTTACATTTATTTGCTGTATCTATAACTTCTTTTAGCACCTGCTTCTTCCCAAACTGGGCATCCCCTACACCTCTGCCAGGCAGTCCACCGCGCGTTGGCTCCGAAGACCTGCCTGGGGCGGTTTTCGCCGACTGGCGCCGAAGTTGTAGACGGGACAACACATATTGAACACCATTAAGCACTATGAAACAATGAAAATCAATGATACCACCTAAAAACCAGTAAAGGCCAAGGTCAAACACAAGCAACACGGCAAATCATGATGATATCGTGCAGCATGTTTAAAAGAGCTACCTTGTTTCCTCAGTATTCCAATGTAATCCAGAACCCATATAAATAATTTGGATATGTTTCGAGATAAGGCCATAGTTGGACTCTTTTCCATTCAAGAATGTAGGCTAAATCCTGCCAGGACCTGCAGGAAGGCACGTCCCATTATTGCAACCTCAGAGGTGAGGATAGGTGAGGTATGCCGTCAGGCGCCACTCGCTTCTTGAATCTTCTTGGTGTTTCAAAAAAAATGTCGCTATACTTGAATAATAGTTGGTGCTACTGTAATTTCCCCACGTTCGTGCCTATTGTCCACAACTCACAGCACTGCATCCAAACTTGCTGCTACATAATTCTCACTTAGCTTTGCACATGATGAGGGGAAACGCTTTGCTCATCATGTCGCAGCAGGACAACAAAACGTCTGGTGAGAGCCTGCAGGCTGTGGCAAAACGCCCGCCAGGGACCAGCCAATGGCTTAGATTTGGAATGCTACCGTAGATGGACGATCCGGCAAAAAAAACAAACCCTAACGCAGAGGAAGCTATATAGAGCTTTGTGCAACATTGAAATTTGGGGCCTGGGGGTTTACTTGGTAGGCGTCTGTAGGATTTGATCTTCTTGTCCATCTACTGTCTCATGTTTATATGTATATGTCCTAGAAAGGTCTTTCTGCTGTTCTCGCCGATGCATCGGTTTCCAACACAGCAAGGAACCATGACCGCAAAGAACCATGACTGCAAAGCACAATGACTGCAAAAACAATGACTGCAAAGAACAATGACTGCAAAGAAAAATGGCCGCAAAGAAGGAATGACCGCAAAGAAAGATGACTGAAAGAAAAGCAAAACCGTCGTCACTGCAAAGAGCGGTTTTGGAAGGATGTCTCGCACGAAAGCTTCGCTTTCACATCTTCAACTTGCAGGTTTTGAAGGAAATCTCGCACAAGCTTCCATTGCACAACTTCAACTTGCAGATTTTGAAGGACTCTCGCACGAAAGCTTCGTTTTCACATCTTCAAGGAAGCCCGCGCGTTCACATCTTCAACTTGCAGATTTTGAAGGACGCTCGCACGAAAGTTTTCTGTGCACAACTTCAACGTGCAGGTTTTGAAGGAAGTCTCGCATGAAAACTTCGTTTTCATCAGCTTGCAGCTAGATCACGGGGAAAAAAATCTGCCGCACCACAGACCCGAGCCTTGCCAGCCAATAGTGGCACAAAGCCCTGTGTTTTCATATTACCTAGGACCTAGTTCCAAACTCTATTTCCTTTTCTATTACTCTATTACCTGTTCCTATTACCTAATTCCGGTTACCTGTGTTTTTACAGTCAAAGCGGGTCTGCTCAGTCCATGACTTCAAAAGAAAACAAGCTTCTGTGGTATCCCCAACAGCTGCAACGTTTTATTTGTATTATATAAACCTTTCTGAAGCGTGCTGCGAAGCCAAGCGCTGGAAACCCTGTTGAACATGTTGGAGCCTGACCTGGCCCTGCAACAAAGATTCCCAAAACTAAACCTTCTCCGGGACATTCTCTGCACCAGCTCTGCACCAAAGCCTCCCGGAACCTTCTCCGGGACCTTCTCTGCACCAAAGCCTCCCACACCTTCTCCGGAACCTTCTCCGAAACCCTGTTGGACCTGACCTGGCTCTGCACCAAAGCCTCCCAAGCCTTCTTCGGAACCTGACCGGGCTTAACCTTCGGAACCTCTTCCGGAACCTGTTGAAGCTGACCTGGCTCTGCACCAAAGCCTCCCAAACCTTCTCCGGGAACCTTCTCCGGAACTCTGTTGAACCTGACCTGGCTGCACCAAAGCCTCCCAGCCCTTCTCCGGAACCTTCGGAACCTTCTCCGGAACTCTGTTGAACCTGACCTGGCTCTGCACCAAAGCCTCCCAGACCTTCGGGAACTTTCTTCGGAACCCTGTTGAACCTGACCTGGCTCTGCACCAAAGCCTCCCAGACGAGCCTTCGGAACCTTCTCCGGAACCTCGTTGAACCTGACCCGGGCTGAAGACCCCATTAGCTGACGCTGTTGGGGAAAAAGAAATGATAATCTGTTCTTCTCTTGCAAACGCCTGAGCGCCGTTTACCTCAGAAAACACAGGTAATCGGACTTAGGTGATAGGAATAGGGAATAGAACAGGAAATATAATTTGGAATTAGGTAATATGAAAACACAGGGGTTTGCGCACTAAAGAGCCCAAATCTTCCCTCGCGGCTGCTTGTATGTGTGCAAGGCTGCACCCCCGTCCCCGGACCGTAGATGGACGATGAAATCAAACCCCTGCTGTATTGTTGGCGCCCCTGCATCCCCAAATTTTAATGTTGCCTTTGGGCCGCGCGGCCGGTGGGCCAAAAAAAAACCTAACGCAAGGGAAGCTATATAGAGCTTTGTGCAACAATGAAATTTGGGGCCTGGGGGTTTACTTGGGTTTGATCTTTTTGTCCATCTACTGTATGGCACAAAAAACCGACGGGGCACAACTTTTTGTCGTTGCTGTATCGACTTGTGCAACCAAATAGCTTGGCAAGGGCTAGTATTTGTCCAGTGATGTCCACTGTAAATGTCCGAAAGATCTTCAAAGAATACCCGGGTTCTGGGAGTATTGGCACCGCCTCCAACAGGTTCTGGGCAGATTTCTTTTGTCTCGCGGCTTGCCCGGCTGCAAAAGCACCGTGCACAACACCTGCACTGCATCAGTGGAGCAATGGCTGGCTCAACCTTATTACCTGGTATATTATATATACATATCATATCAGATATGCCCGCAGTAGTTGCTTGTTCAGGTGGCTTTATCTTGTGTCTCTGGAATTTCATGTTGGGTGCGAAGCCGGGTGTGGATTGAGCTGCAATGATGATCAGGCCTATCACGTTCAGTTCGGACACGCCCATAACGACACGTTCGGCCTTAGTCAAACAAAACGCAAGCTTCTACACATTTCTACAGCATATTGCCCTTGTCATGATTCATGTCTAAAAAACTACAGTATTGAAAACTACTCTTTACTACTCTGCTGTCTGGTTGTGCATCTATCCCTCGTAGATTCTTAGGCTTGCTGTTAAGTTTCAAGGAATAGTCAGAGGGGTCAAAGATGGTCAAAGCCATCCTGATCTTCAAGCTATATCTCGAGGACGGGATGGAGAAAACTGGAGAACAACCAATTCAATCAAGGTGTCAAGAACAGCCACAAATATCACAAATCTCCGTCGGTCCTGCGTGCAGTCATTCACCAATATTTGAGTTAGGAGCCAAGGCGTCCAAGAACTTTGGCGGCTCTGGGGCTGAAACACCTTGGCATTTAACCTCATTCAACTGCCTAATGCTAAGTGATGCCTATATATGTTGTTGCCGCGTTTGGCAGTGAAAGCTGAGGAAAAAACATCATGACCTCACAATTTCGTGTGACCCTGCCCTTCAAGACTCTCCAGTCATCGATGAACTTCAATTCCAGGTGTCAGAAATTCTAGCGGGCGATCCATCCAAACTCACTAAGTCTTGTACGCGCAAAAGCATGAAGCAAGTTAGCGGCGTGTCTCGGAGTGATGTCCTGGACACATCTGGTCACAACTTTTTTTGGGGAGGTGGGAGCTATATAACCTCCAGCAGCTGTGCCTCCACTTGCCGCAATGTCTGCGCAGCAATATGCCTTGAGCATTTCTCCCATTAGCCATCACGAAGATCACGAAGCACAGTTTCTTGCCAAAAAATGCCAAAAAGAGTGATACATGTGATGAAGTCATTCCGTCATGTCACCACAAGCCACTACCAAACAAAACGTCTAAAATCAAGAAAAATCAACGGTCTGGTGCATGAACTCTATCTAGATCTAGTCACCCAGTCCATTTGCCCTGCCTGTAAAGCGTGGCATCATAGGCCCGGAGCTTGGAATAAGCCGATGCCTACTTCGAGTGTCAAATGAAGAGTTGATGTGTTCGATTTTATATGTACCCCAGACCAGTTGCGCATTGGAACCCCCTCGTTGTTGTTTTTGTTTCCCTGTTTAGAACTTGTTTCAGTGACAAAATCACAAAAGGCAACAGGGATGCATCAGCATAATATACCAACATATACCAACTCATCATCGCCATTATACCTAATCCATCCTAATCCCATTCTTCTAACAAGGGTCACCAAACTCCAGCTTAAAACAGAAACGGCACTAAATCATGATTCAGCTATCCTCGGAGTGTTTTTACTAACTGCAACCGAGCATCCAGTACTGCAAGCTCCTGCGAGGTCGCGTCCGGCAACTTCCACAGAAGCTCCTCAAAGAATTGTCTTTCAACATTTTACTAATTAGAATGCGGATGGATACGGTACGTCATACCGCCTACAGTACATGCTGACAGCCTAATCCCCAATCTAGCCAAACACATCCAGCCAACAGTAGTCAAAAGTGGAATCTGCGCTGCCAATTCGAGCTTGAAGGACACACCCCAGTAGGCCATGACTTGGGCTGAGAAATGTGTTCTATATTCATACTTTCAAACAACAGCCCCACCAGTTGGGAAATTGGTCATCAAAATCTCGCGAAAGCGCCGAGCAATTTAGAGCCTTTGAAAGTGAGTGCCAAGATGTGCCAAGCCCAAGGAATCCAGTGGAAATGCTTTGTTGGGACATGTTGGGACTCTTGGTTTGCTGTCAAGACTTACGACTCTTTGGAATGAAGGCAAATCTGGTTAAAATTCAAGCAGCACTCCATCTGCCGGGCCACAGGTCGTGGCCTAAACCCTGGCCCCTATCTGTCCCTCGCCAAATGCGAAACCTAGACCAGTCAACAAGATTCAACAAGTCCACTGACAAACACGCCTCAGCACAGTCTTGGAAAAGCTGCGGCGCTGGGTGTGTCATTGAAGCATAGCTATTGCAAAGCAACGCCAAATCCTCCGCACCGTCGAGGTGAGATGAAGTGTATGGAGCGGCCGTCGGAAATTAATGGTCGGTACATAACACTCCAAGTATACTCAAGTACTTGCACATCGCAAAAGCAAAGGTTCACAAGGTTCAAAAGCATGGCAACATGAAACCTGGTTATGTGTCCAGCCCTTGTGCCCGCAAGGATGCAGTGCGCTGAGCAAAGCAAGGTTATACAAGGCTCAGGAGAACAACTGCATGAGCCATCGCAAACGCTGCTTCTGACTTCATTCTGTTGTTTGCATTGGTAGCAGGTCACAATGAGTCAATAATATGCACCCACTAACTCACGGTAGCAGGGGCTCCTGTATGTTGAAAACAGTAAGCCAGGCTGGATTTAAGCGACTGGCCACATAATCCATGAGCTGAGCCTCAGCAATAATTCAGCATCAACCACGGATGTGTGATTTATATCCAAATAGCTTACCATTGCTCACAGGTACATTGTTCCTTGTGATGCAAGGACAATCGGACATGCTCCCGTGAGCTCAAGGCATCCTTCACTTGCTTTCGCGCCAGGCTTGACAATACCAAGCTGATATTCCTGCAGCGTGAGCCCATCTGGGGTCATCTGCAAAGATCTTTCAAGTGAACACCTCAAACCTAACGAGTAATATTTTATTAATTATAATTAATTACTGCCCACACACAGTGACAGACACACACACACACACGCACAAACCATTAAAAAACATTAAATAAATATATATATAATATTATATAATTAATAGTTACAATGTGCTACAGTACCCGATCAATGGCCAAGTCTGAGTACTGCCCAGGACCCTGACAGCTTTGAGCAGTGCGTTCTTGGTCACACTACGAGAGCAAACACGTCATACTCGTGAGATGCATGAAATGAAATGCGATGCTTCGCAGCAAACAAGACTAGATACATCCTGGATCATCCTAGTAGAGAATCACTGGTAGAATCACGAAAGCATGACTTCACTGATTAGCGAAAGACAAAACATGCGTGGCACATCTAGCCCACAGCATCAATCAGCATCACCCCTTCGCAGTCGCCCTGCACGCCTGGGCGATTGATACTTGAGGTGGTAGTAGAGCTCTGCACATATCTCCGCCCAAAATTTAGGATCTCCTTCCAAGAAAGAGGTTTGCAAGGCATGGCAAAGCAATGTCGCACTGGCATGAAATTTTCAGAATTGCAAATATTAAAGAAAAAAGGAAGAATCGAAATCTAAGTGTGCCACACCGGTCCCAGTGATGGCGTCAAAATGACATTTGTTCCCAGTTCATGGCACTGCGTTTTTCCAGTCTGAGCCAAGTGGAAACTTTCCAAAACACTCGAGTCAAACTTGACAAGAGGGACTTACCTCTGTGAGCCTGCGGGTCAACTTATGACTTCAAACAACTGGCGGACATCTGCTCGGGCGTTTTTGGTCGGCGATGCGCGGTCTAAAAATAAAGGTTAGCTGCCATGAGCCATCTCTTTGACATGCTCACCTCAGCGGGGAATCCACGGCACCCCGGGATGCCATCCAAAGTGGGATGGGGTAAGGTGGGGTCGGAAGACGCAAAAGAAACCATTGGTTCTACATGGTTCTACCATGTTCTATCCTTGGGGGTCCTTAAGCAACCTCTATTTTCGGGGGGGTCCTAAGCTTCCAGTCACAGTATATATATATATCAAAAAACAGGAAGGACGAAAACAAAACATGTTTTTTGGCGCAAGGGATGTAGGCCTTGAAGATCAACGTGTTCCATCTCCCTGAGACTGATACACCTCCATTGCGGAGCTAGTAAGTTGGTAGTTATATGATGTATAATTGTATAATGCAATGCCAAAATTTTGGTTCAGGGGTGGGGTCATGTGGAGTCACTTCGCAGAAGAACCAAAGGGACAAAATCTTCGACCTCAGCCAACAGTCATCAGTAAGACAGAACATGTACAGTAGTTCACAGCAGGTCACAGGAGACTTCACCATCGACGGCGCTGATCCTCTGCATCTCCTCATTCGAGGACTGCAGATTTGGTGGTCGACAATCGGCGTGACCGAGCCACTTCACGGTGTAAAAGCCGAAGATCTTCCTTGGTTGAATGGATGATGTCTTGGATTGTCTTGGTACTTTGAGGTCACTATGCCAAAATATGCCAAAATGGGACGTGACAAGGAGAATCTGAGACAACCAAGGACGAAGGATGGCCTGATGAATCTGCCAAGCCAAAGTAACATCCAAGAGGTGCCCAGGGTGCCCCCCCAGCTTTGCATATTTTCTCCGGCCAACTTCCCCCACACTATATACAGGGTCAAAGATTTGAGAGATGACTCCAAACATTTGCTGAGGCTGAGTTCTTTGATGGATACCCTTGTATGTGCATTCAAATATACCGGAATGAAATCAAGAATCTTACAGTCTTATTCTATCCTATTATGGAGTACATCCATGCAGATCTCCCCGTTTCCATCCATTTCTGCTCAAACAACAGGTGCTCCAAATCCATGATGAGCTTCTGAGATCCGTTGTGCTCCTTAGCGGGAAAGGTGCAGTAAAGATGCACATGCTGCAGGACTACCAATCTACGAGTACCAAAGGCACATCACTCGGACATACATACTCTGACCTCCATAACACCTTTGCCAACAACCAGCACCCCAGCACTTGACAAGTGAGATCACCCCAAACATCAACTATCATCAACTGATATCAACTGTATACGCCCAGGGTCCTGTCTTTTGCCCTAAAGGTCTTTGAAGTCCACCAAATGGCCGTTTCAACAACAGCAAGTCAGTTGCTGCTCTGGCGGAGCAGGCAGCCTTCTGTTGGCCAAAGGAATCCAAAGAAAAATTGGGGATTGTGACGGAAACGTAAGGGCATCAAAAAATATGAAACAAGTGGTCAAGATGGCAGAACTCGCGTAAGGCGAGAATATCGGACAAATCACATTGCGCATGTCAGATTCAAAAACTGGTCATACCAGAAACAATAATTTTAAGTCTTACTTAGGCAACAAGTAGCAGGTTCTGAAGCATAGCCGCCCGTCGCAATGATAGCCATTTCATGCATCTGCGGGCCAGCCGGCAAATCTTCACAGCCGCTATCCTCCAGGCATCGACACGGCTCATGTCGGAACCCCCTTGTCACAAATGTAAGGAAGATTTGCATCTGAGGAACAAGTTTTGCACGCCCTTCTAGCTAGAAGGCGGGTTGCATGTTTGTCTGAGCTGTTGGTATAGCAGAAACCGCTTGTATAATGCTGCAAAGCGGCCAATTCTATTCACAGTCAAGACATACCACAACAGACAATCAGGGGTTTTCACCATGCCAAAACAATAAACAATATCATGCAATTAAGGATCTTGCAATGTTTCCCACGTAACAATTAGTATATATATATATATGGTCCAGCGTCGACCAGCCCCCCTCCGCCCCAATGGGGATTGGTGTTTAGTCTTGCTTCTTATGGTTCCCCCCCTGTGGCCTGTGGTGATGGGGTGTCTGGGATGTTGGTGATGGGTGGTATGTATGTATGTATGCATGCGTGCATGCATGTAGGTAGGTATATGTATGTGTGTGTGTGCGTGTCTGTGTGTATGTGTATGTCTCTATGTATATAACAGTTCCCCTACCCCTGTGGTGGTGGGGGTGTGGTACTGTCCCCCTCCCCCCTGTGGTGTGGTGGTGGTACTGTCGGGGGGAGTTGGAACGCTGGACCATAATATATATATAATATATAATATAGTATGTATATTGTATACAATGTAGATATGTATATATATATATATATGTATTTATATGTGTGCATATGTATATGTGTTTGTAAAAAAATATGTCAATAAATGAATATGCAAACAAACAAATATATATATATATATATATAAAGTATGTATGTATGTATGTATGTATGCATACATGTATGTATGTATGTATGTATGTAAATAAATACACACATACATACAGGAAAAATATATATACATGCATATATATATATATGTATAAACATTATGTATGTATGTACATATAAAAATATATTTACATGTGATATAAATAAATGTCTATATATTTAATATATATATATGTACATGTATATGCCTGGCTGTCCGTTAAGATATTCTTTTTATTCTTTCGATGTTTGGTTGATGTATAGGGATCATAAACTCAAGATTGGATGACAAAGAATATAATCATCATCTATAATAAGGACTCCTGTATATC
>Ga0126342_10020653_pt1 | contig 11057 bp, 7 predicted proteins | sample Cyp1metagenome_FD_92528 | JGI IMG/M metagenome (GOLD analysis project Ga0126342, IMG submission 92528) | Coral microbial communities from Lord Howe Island, Old Settlement Bay, Australia - Cyphastrea 1 metagenome | ecosystem: Host-associated > Invertebrates > Cnidaria > Coral ...
ATGCCGCGAGCCTCGCCCAGAACTGGAGGCTGCAATCCAGCTGTTGGTTTTGCCCAAGGTGGCCGCGCTTCTGGTGCAGGGGCTGATGGTGAGAACGGAATGCTCTCCTGCCAGGAATGCCATGGCTGCCATATGCTGCCATGGCCTGATTGGAAAATTCACCGTGGCTCACCAGAAATAAAATCCTCCATGGGAGGCTATTGAAGGTACCTCCTGTTCGCTTTCAAAACCGGGTTCCCTAAAAGGCAAAGAGTTGGACATACAGTGAGTGCTCAAGTTTAGAAGAGTCAAACCAGTGGAGCATCATGTTTGGATGGCGAATTGACGCAATTCAAAGCCAAGCCTTTCACAACCCAAATGATTTTGACAGAGCTACTCCGCCAACCCTGAGAATGCTTGTGACACTTGTGGACTTCGAAAATTAGACAATTTTCATGATACAACTGACTAATCTTAATGGTCCATACCCGCCATTTCTTACATCATTTGCATTCAATGACCGCGAAATTTTCTCGCCTCAGGCGGCCTGGGTGCCCATGGTACCACAGCCTGTTCCTGGCGACTTGAAACTTCCCAATGGATTCTCCACTTCCTAATCTACTAGACCAAGTATTTAGTCTGGAAAATCAACATGTGCAGCTTCAGTCTGCATTGTATGTTTGCACCTTCGCAGTGTTTTGTGAGCCTTGTAAGCTTCAAAATTGCCACGAGACGTCATGAGGACGGCGCCGAAAATCCCCAAAACAGAGTTCAAATAGTATTTGCAATGGATTGTGTGTGTGTGCGCCCTGTCATGCCTAAAACATCCTAAAAATTTGTTTTTGTTGAACTTTTGCTCATCTGTTTCACCTCTGTGGCCATAAGCTGGAGCAGATTCTTGTCTCGTTGTTCTTTCGCCGTACATGTTCGTATGCTTGGCAGAACAACTGTTGGTTGGGAAGACGCAAATTCAAATGTGTCAACTCATGTGCCACGAAGAGTGCGCAGCGTAGCAAAACGTACTGTATGTCACTTCATGTAGATGAACCATGAGAAGCGTAGCAGCGCATGTGTCAACTCATGTATCACGGAGTGTGTAAGAGTGCACAGCGTGGATAGATGTATGTCAATTCATGTTGATGAACGATGAAGAGCGTAGTGTCAAGAACGTTGTTGCCTCCCCTCCCCACCACCCCCCGCCCCGGAAGCCCGTGTCCCGGAAGCCCCCGTCCCCACCCCACCCCAGGAAGCAGATGTGTCAACTCCTCCCTTGCAGGAAAGTGAGGAGCGCAGGGACATGTCAGTCATTTCATGCAACTGGACACAACTGAACCATGAAGAGCGTAGTATAAGAAAACGTTATTGCACACCCCAACCCTCCCCATCCCATGAACGAAGAGGACCTGGTCGCACACCAACACTAAAAGTTCACACATGACAATCATGGTGTTTTTTTATACGAAATCATTATAAATCATTACTCTATGACAAGACATCAATATCAAACTATATCAAACTCATGCAGATGTTGGCCCCAGCATCCTATAAAAATCATGGCCCCCAGGGATGTTGGGGCCCCAGCTGGGGCCCGGAGGGATGGTGGGAATCAATTCATTGTGATTGGGCCACAGGAATCAACATAGAACTATAGCGATATAAACCACCGGAGCATGAACAAAAAACATCAAAAAACTGCGGTTTTCCAACGCTCCGCCTGCGCGCCACTCAGAGAAGCTTCTGAGTCGCTTTCATCAAAGATGCTGTCCTCGCTGGAAGCCGTCAACTGGGATCATTCAGGAATCGCACCTGCTCTGGAGATTGCTGAATAAGGTGGTTGATGATGGTGCTTAATGATGGTTAATGACATGCTTAGTGTTGGTGGGTGATGATGGTGCAAAACACACTGTGCTTGGATGTGCATCCCAGGAGTCCCAAGTTTGGTAAATTAGTCCGTTCACGGCGGGTATCAAACGTTTTCCCAACCCCAAAAAAATAGGAGCTGGATACTCCTACTACAACGGAAGGGGGTTGCAATACTTTGAAAAATAACCAAATCTGTATAGCGACCCCCGTCCAACCCCCAACTAAACCATGTGCAAACTACTCTTTTGTCTTTTTGAGGATTAGCAAACTTGGGTTACAACCCCAGTGATTCATTATTTAATGGGATGCTCCTCCAAGTGCCAAGGTGCAATAGAAAACCACCCAAAGGGTGCAAATGAACTACCATGATTGATCTATTTGATCTACAGAGTGAAAATGGATGAAACTGGTGGAGTTGCAAGTTTTGCTGATTTATTTCATGTTTTTTCATCTCACATATATCTGTATATATATATATACATATATATATATATAAGGGGATGGGTCAAAACCCTGGTACCTAGTGAACCCCAAAATAGCTGGTAAATGGATGTTCATCCCACTAAAAATGTATCTATAGGTATTGACCCATACCCATATGGTTACTGTCATGCACCCATGTTTCCCATTGCAAACTGCTGCTCCTGCGACTCGAGGCGAGGCTTCTCTTGTTGCATGTACTCCACCTCGATTGCCCTGCCGAGTGGCGAGACATGCCGCCTCTGGCGCAACCTCGCCCCCCTAGTCGGATGACCCAGTGGATATTGACTAACCATTGATAGTTAATATTAGTTAATCATTATTAATCATTATTAATCATGGTTGAGATATGGTTGCTATGATATTAACATATATTGACATATATATAAACCCCATATGACATAACTATTATATGTTTATTAACCATCTAGTATTTAGCCGGGGTCGGGCGAAATCAGCATGGTATTCATGATCTTGACCGACAAAAAATTAATAGAGAGAATGTATTGGAAAATGGCGGTAGACGGTAGAGGATATATCTGGGTAAATTATAATAATTCACTAACCTGAAATAAGGCCATTTTGGGATGATTCCCCTTACTAACCATGATTCCAGTGAGGTCGCAGTGAGGTCGTTATAATTTACCCAGATATATGTTTGAAACAATATGATTTGGGTTTGTCCAAGAATTAGGATGAATTAGGGGTTTACCATGATATACTAAAAAAACTCCTTGATATTGCAACTGCCAACTTCGAAACAAAGGTCGAACACTTTGAACATTGACATACTTAAGTTAAATGTCATATTATATATCTAATAAATAATAATAGAAATATGTTGCAACAAATATAAAATAATAACAACACATAATAATAACAATAATAATGGTAACAATAACGTTAATAATAAGAATAACAATAACAACGATGATTAATCAAAAAACAATACAAAATATTCGAAATATTTAAACAACAATAATGATAATGATAACAACAATATATATATATATATATTACCTATATCTTAGTCAGATTATAATGCACTACGTCATCCTATTTCTATGGTTTTGGGGTGTCAGATTTCAACCTTCTGCGCCATGGGTTTCACCTAGGACCCGCTCGGCCCCGGTGGCCCCCCGTGGCCCTGTCCTTTTCACATCAGGGCGGCAGCAAAGGACCATCGAGCTGACCGTGCCGAATAAAGCCGCGAAGAACATAGGCTTGACGAGCAGGTCCTCCACGATTTTGAAGTCAGAATTGCTGATGGTTTGGGAGGTGGCACCAGAATTGCTGCACTTGGAAGGAAACAACATGTAATTAAAACCGTTCTTTTGTTGGAACCGGAGGCCAAAAAGAGTTCTCCCCACCACTTGGACAGGCAACATCCCAGAAGTCAAGTAGTACCCGACATTGGTCTACCATCCGCAACGGCAGCCAAGTGTTGCCAAGATTTTCTGGCACACTAACAATAGATGTTTGATGATTTTGCAAGTTAAGCAATGAATGCAACAACTGATAGCAAGCTTTGCATGTATCTAAGTCGGTTTTTCAAACAACTGATTATCGACAAGTCTCATTAAAGATATTAAGGGTTGGGGACCAGCTACCATAATTTCTTTCGCTACTCGCTTCCTGGGAAGCCTCGGTTTAGCCCCCCACGGCTGCCTGCACCAGACCAGCAATCATTGCATTGATCCAATCGAGTGCATCAACTGGCCTGACATTGGCAAGGAAGAGGGATGTGTACAAATGACTTCCCGCAATGTAGATGGTGGTGCCCAGCCAGAAGAAGCCAGTCCTGGCTTTCAGGAAGCACACGCAGGTCACGCAGGTGCAACTGATGGGGGCAGGTGTCGCATAGCAACTGATGGATGGGCAAAATCGGGGGAAATCTACAACACCTGCCGCACTGTTGCCCCCCCGTTGATCCTTTAGGGTGCATTTCTCCATGGCAAGTGCTGTCCTGATTCTCCATCGAAGCCACTGTCGTTCCTTGAGCTCGGGCGTCCACTCATCCCTTTCAACCACATTCTTCCGCTGAATGAGGGCCAGAAAGAAGATAAACATGTCCTCCAAAAGCGCTGTGACCTCAGTTTGAAAGATGCCATGGATTACCATAGGGCATTATGATCCATTGTGATCCATTCTGATCCAAAGCTGCAGCCCAAATGCAAAGCCAACAGTCGCAGTTTGCACCAGGTTTTCAAAGGGATCTTTCGGGGGCGTGCACTCAGGGTCTGAATCCGGTGTCGGCGACGAGCTCCTAAGTGGTGGAGTTGAGCTGATGGCCAAATCTTTAGAGGGAACCAGGGGTCAGCCACTTTGTATTTGCATGGTGATCTATCTGTCTATCTAGCTATCTACTACTACAGTAGCACGTAGGTATCCATCTCTCTCTCTCTCTCTCTATCTGTGAATGTTTATGATGCATTCGATCACATTCAATCAAACATCGAACTATCAACCTCTGGACGCGCTATAATTTGATCTCATTTTATCCGTCGTCCACGTGTATGTCAAAGGTAGGACGGGGAATAGTATCGCCCTACCCGATGGCAATACACTGAACCAAGCAGCTGATGGGAGAAATGAATGTCATATCAGTTGAGTTGAGCAAAGGCAAACTGTGTCAACAAGACGGGCCTTCACTCTGCCATGTTTGATCATTTTTTGCATATGATCAGATACATTTCTATCAGGTGGATTCAGGTAGGGAGATCTTGTGGACACTATGGTAGATTGATTTAAAAGCAGGATGATTGATGATATTGATGTATGCCAGTGCATTGCACATGAATATCTGGCTTGACGTCGTAATTCACTAACCGACTAACCCTTACCATCATTCTACTATATTCTACTGACGTCACAGTGAGGTCAGTGAGGTCTACCTCTGAAACTGGGAAAATCCCCCGGCACTCGATGACTTTCCCGACAAAAACCTCCAAGTCTCGAGAAAAAAAGAGCTCCTAGAGCTCCGGCACCAATCACTTTCCTATAGCCGTGGCACCCAAGGGATCCCCGAAACACCCGTGGAAGGAACTCAAGAATCAAACCGGACCGGGGTTGATGATTGTAAATATATGTAAATATTGTAACGTATTGTCATCTGAATATGCTTGGGCGTCTTCAATGAAAGAATCATGAAAAAAGTTGAATCGGCAGCAATTTACTCCCACGGACCACAATTGTCAAAAGGTGGCGTCATGTTTCGTCCCCAGTCTTGCCGAACTCACTCCCATTTTTGCTGCTCACATCAGCATCCACACATTTTAGCAGCATGTTGGGAATTGGGGTCCGTAGCCGTAAATATGCCGATACGCCGTTACGTCGATCGCGGTGTTTACGCCGTTACGCGGGTCGGTGTGTTTGCGGCGGTGTTCGTTTCTGGGAATCCTGACCCAGCATGAATCCCATCTCTTGAAACCCCACACGGCCATGGGTCACACTGTTCGATCTGTTCACAAAATAGCTGGAAAATGGATGAAAATGGATGTTCGTCTCCCACAAAATCAAGGAAAATGTGGGGTTGTCTGAAAATCGGATACCCCTATATCAATCTATTGATTTCTCATCGTGTTCCTTCTTGGATTTCCATTTGGGGCCCAGATATCTAGCATTATCTACCCAGAATCATCACGATGAAAGCCACTCGGACGTTGTAGGGCAACATCAGGCTGAAGCGCACAAGCTCTGCGAAGGGATGCAGGGCCGGGAACAACATCAGAACGCGGCAAAACCTGGAACCAGGAGGTGAAACATGGTTTTAGCCGCCTGGTTCAGTCAACCCATGAATAAATAGACAGATAGATAACATTAGATTTAGATTTAGAGTTGATTTGATTAGATTTAGAGTTGATTTGATTAGATTAGATTTGAGTAGGTTAGATTTATAAGGTTTGGTTAGATTAGATTAGATCTGATTTGATCAGATTAGATTTGATAGTATGTAGATAGGATTGCAGCATGATCAGCATGTAGAGAAGTCTAGATAGATTGGATTAGGATCAAATGGGATGATAGGAAGGATCAGATGGGTATGCAGCCATGGCTTGTTTCAGATCAGGCAGGTCATCCAGAAATGTAGGATGCCTCATGCCTCAACACTCAACCACCAGGAAACTGGGCATCGCGTATTTGGATGGATTTGGTTGAGTATGGGGCCTGCTTCCAGTCAGAAAATTTGATGAATCAAAGTTGAAGAGCCTGGGATCCACAACAAAAGGTTGGGTTGCTTTAGCATTCTGTAGTTGGTAGTATTCCATCAGATTTGGGGAGTTCCAGTTCCAATTTGGCCTGTTCCCCGTCATATTTTAGCATTTTAGCTCTGAGAAATACTTTAGCCATCTTTAGCCCACTTTGGCTCCGAAGACCGAGCAGCCAATTGCTTTGCAGAAAGTTTTGCGCCGCACCGCTCCCAAGTTGCGACGCTTTCTCTCGCAGCCCGCCCACCTGTCGGGCACTCAGGTGCCATCTTGGGCACGTTAGAAAACATGGGTAAGACGTCAGTATCAGGGTACAAAGCCAGTAATCAAGCTAAGAGGAAATCCAGACCCACATGACTATCATGAGTGGCAGATCTGGCCCCACGCCCGCAGCTAAATGCATGTTCGTATTCTCAGTGCTCAATGCGGATCGTGTTTTCAGTATTGTGGTTGCATGACTGAGAGAAGGAACCACTGAGAAGGCCAGGTCTTCCAATTTCTTCAGTTTTCTTTTGACTTTTTCGAACTTGAAACATCTTAATTAAAATACAAGGGGTAGCACATTGTCCCAAGCCACCTTGCGGTTGATGGCTGAACCCATCGAAAAGAAGGACGGGCGCCCAGAGTCCCTCGCGATTGGCCAGGTTGTGTCTTGAGGTGTGTTGAAGACGTTTCTCGTTCAATGTTGGCCATTCTTGAGCTAAGAATCCCGATAAACCTGTGGGCCTGTGGAATTTTCCCAGACGTTTTTGACCCCCTCCTATCTTTTTTTGCACTTTCAATTTTGGTCGCAGCAGCTCAGGCAAAATAGACCATATGAAATTATGAACTGTCTGGACAAAGTTACCGACTATTACTCCACTAAAGAGAACTATATAGAGGGATCAGCATCCAAAATGGACTGGTGATTGTATCCTTGCTACTGCTAGTTGGTTTGAGCCGCGTTCTCAAGGGGGTCAATAATTACACTACCACTGTTGTGGTTCCTGGTGGGCTGAGATGAAGTCGGCAAATCATAAATAATACTTCATACTTCTACTTTGGGAGACCTACCCTCTGGCAATTCAACACTAAGGAGGAAAAAAAGCTCTGTTCGGACTCGTTATAGGCACGTCATCTTTCAATGGCACATATTCTTCCATTTTCCATACCTATGTGATGAAAATATCCGGAGACCTACCTTGCCCATCCTGGCCCTGCCTCGCTGGGCCGTCCTCGTTCGGAACGACCGCAAGCACTTCGTCCACATCAGGTGCATCCTGATCTTCCAAAGCCCTCGGTGGTCAACCCAGCTCAGCTGGGATCGCCAAATACATCACAAAAGATATCAAATCAGACCATATTTGATGATATCGAATGAACACGAAAACAAATGAAATCCAATGAAACGAAAGACAGCCACATGAAACCAAATGAAACCAACAACAAAGAAATCTGAGCCCGCTGTAGTCGCAGGAGATCCTGGGTTTCAAAGGCCATCCTGAAGGTGCCCAACCATTGGGGAACTGGCGAAGTAACTCCGTGACTGTTCCCTTATATCAAATATCCTCCTAGGGCCTAGAAACCCTCGTTGAGTATCGTGCTGAATCTAGTGATTTGGGGGGGGGCTGTATTGGGGGTATGTTATATTCTTTCATATTGGGCTGCGGATTCTCCATCCGTTCTCCATGCACTCCTTCTTCCGTCTGCTTCTAAGACCCTGACAACGGAGCTGCGCGATCTTCCGCTCCAGTCTCAGTGAACTTCCCGATCTCGGCGATGGTATCTTCACAGGCACCGAACCTGTGCAACGTCAAATCTTCCGCTCGAAAATGAGAAGCTGAAGGGCTGGCCCGTTAGTATGTTCGTTGGGTTGGCTAGGTCTGGATTCTGGATTAAATCACTGCTTCGGTGCTGGAAGGGGATTTCAATTCTGGATTGAGTTGGGGTCCGCCAAAGCTAATTTGCACCCCCCAGTCCAGCAAATCGTTGCAATATATTGACGATTGCCAACAACTACTGCTGACGCCTGCATCAAGCTACTGGTTGGAATGTACTAATGTGAAAGTCCACTCCCCTACCATCAGCAATGGCTCCTATGAGCTTGAAGTATAGCGATGCAGTTGCTCACCGCTGCAACATCAGCATTCGCAAGGGTCTCCTGACGATGTGCCCAATGCATACCGGCTTGGGTGGCTCGAACACCATAAGAGTGAGACAAGCATAGAATAGATGGCGCCAAACTAAATTTAGGAAATTGCCGAATGGGGGGTGGTGCAGCTTGGGGACGGGATATACTCAAATTCGCAGGGCAGTCACACTGACAACTCTGACCCAAAAAAACAGGAAGCAAGTGGCCCAAACAAACTGGGATGCAAGTCGGAGCGCCATGCCTTGTTTTGAAGCAAGATCTGCTAGTGTGACACCTAGATACCAATACTGGAGGGCCACTAGACAGCTCATTTGAGATTCAATCCACCCGCAGCAGCAGTCAAGCAAACGAACCCGCATCGCTCTCCAGTAATCGTTACCCATCTCACATCAAAAGGGAAGAATTTCAATAAACATGTGGATATCAGCAATATAAACGGAAAATAATGGAAATAGATATGCAGTGTGTGTAGTTCTAGTTGTTGATGTCTATTGAAATCTATTATATTTACAGTATATTATATCTTATAATATATCTCTATCTGTCTGTCTGTCTGTCTGTCTTTCTGTCTTTCTGTCTTTCTGTCTGTCTGTCTGTCTGCCTGCCTGCCTGTCTGTCCGTCTCTCTGTCTCTCTGTCTCTCTCTGTCTCTCTGTCTCTCTGTCTCTCTGTGTCTCTCTGTCTCTCTCTGTCTATCTGTCTATCTGTCTATCTTTCTACCTATCCATCTATCGATCTATCTATCGATCGATTTTCACATTAGTTTATGAATCTAATCGGTTGGAGGACCGATTGTAACGTGATATTCAATTTCTATTCATTCATAGTCATATTCATTCAGTCGGTTTTCTAACCGATTGCAACTTGCCAATTTGTAATTGCTCAGCATCAGGTTTGATTTGTAAAAACAACGTTCATCAATTTTCAAACAAACCCATTTTCAACATCCTTAAGTTGGCACAATCAATTCCATCAAATCTCACTTAACATCAATTTTTCCCAGCTTTTCCATGTTTTTCCCATCAGATATTGCCAGTCTACACACATCATTGGACTCACCTTATTGGACTGTCCTTGACCATCTCGAGGGCATCGTCACCTCCGGTTGCTTGGAGGAATAGATCAAAGAGCTGGTCCTTTGCCGCGGCCGGGGGTTCCCATGGCTTACCTACTGCAAGGTGAGGAAAAACGCTGTGTCACGCCTATCAATAAACAAAAACTAAATAAATGGTTGAGCCAGCTGAGGCAAGGTTCAAAGTACTCACGAAGCACGCCCAGCACAGCACCTGGGTTACTCAAAGGTTGCAGGGGTGATGCTAAGCCCAAACAAGTAAGCGCAAGGCATTGGCAATTCCATTTCAAAGGCCCAGGATCAATCTTGCAGTTTCATATTTCCAGGGACGACAGAACAAAGTGACACCTCATTAGTGCAAAGCATCATCATCATCACCACCATCATCCTCGTTGTTACCATCATCATCATCATCATCACCATCATCATCATCATCATCATCACCATCATCACCATCCTGATCCTCATCCCTCAGATCTTGAAGGCAGTTGTAGATTGGAAAAATCGAAATGTTCCCAGCCTTGGCCCAGCCTTGTGGCAAGGCACAGCAGCACCTCTTGGAAAAGAAACGGCAACAGAAGCGCCCTCCCGGGCGTCCCGGGGGATCTTCCCCGTGAGAATCGTCGTCGTCTGCGTCATCGTCCACATCGCGGTTAGCATCCTCCAGAGCGCCCGGAAAGGATACCCCAAGTTGATCCTCCAAGTCGGGGTTTTGTTTACCGGATGTTGACGGCAACAATGATAACTTAAGAAACCATGAGATTCTTTTTCGGGGGGCTATTGTCTTCAGCAGCCTACCTAAATTGACCAGAATGATAGGTGTTACATGAGACCCATTGCTGAGGGAAGCAGCGTACCAGCCAATGAAACATCATTGGAATCTGGAATCAATAAATGGCCTACAATATATGTATATTTGCATATGTATGTATGTATATATATATATATGTGTGTGTGTGTGTTGATTGTGCAGTACATATATCCGTATGAATGCATCCATGTCAAATACAGTATATCATATATTACTGGCCATCGCCATCTCGACAATGGAGTCGAATGATTCAAGAAACGGTGTTGATTTCATTCCTTTACAAGTGCCCAAAACCTCAAAAAAAATTGGACATGACTCCAGAAACGTCGCGATTCCATCGATTCCCAATGTCCTGGGGCGTTTCTTTCACACCTTGGGTGCCGAACACTTGGCATTGCACAGGCCCTGGGAGCCAATTGCAAGGGTTTTGTGACATTTTCCCCTAGCAAAAAATCACTTGAGGCCGGGGGTGGATGACGAAAGCTAGCGGGGTAGGAGAAAGAAGGAAGGGAAG
>Ga0126342_10020654_pt1 | contig 11056 bp, 12 predicted proteins | sample Cyp1metagenome_FD_92528 | JGI IMG/M metagenome (GOLD analysis project Ga0126342, IMG submission 92528) | Coral microbial communities from Lord Howe Island, Old Settlement Bay, Australia - Cyphastrea 1 metagenome | ecosystem: Host-associated > Invertebrates > Cnidaria > Coral ...
ACATAGAATGCCAGATAGAATGCCAGAAGGTATGCCAGATAAAGTGCCAGAATGTTTGCCAGATAGAATGCCAGAAGATTTGCCAGATAATATGCCAGAAGATATGCCAGATAGAATGCCAGAAGAAATGCCAGAACATATGCCAGAAGATATGCCAGGTAGAATGCCAGAAGATATGCCAGATAGAATGCCAGAAGATATGCCAGATAGAATGCCAGAAGGTATGCCAGATAGAATGCCCGATATAATGTCAGATAGAATGCCAGAAGATTTGCCAGTAACAAAATGTATAAATGTCATGGTGGGGATCACACGAAGTAAAGTAATTGTTTTTAAACTCAGAGTTCTTATTTCGTCAATTCCCATTGTTGCTGGATTTTTATCGTGTGGAGCAATTTGTTGAATGCAACATTTACTTGCTGCTTCCACTCCTAGTTTTGCTGCTTTCAATCCCCGTTCCAACTGCATTACCCTATCGTTTGGTTGAAGGTCCTTAAAAACAAAGTTTATTTTGAATTATTCTTCAATTCCGATTTATAATCGGCATATCTTGCTATTTCAGTTCCCAGTTTTTCTTTCAATCAATTTCTTGATGGTTGGAACCAAAATCAGGTCAGCATGTCTGGCAATGACATCTTGCAGTGCCGCGACTTTGGGGAACAGGACCCGTGCCGCGGTGGCGGGGCGCGAGGGTACAGGGCTGAAAAAGCCAAGGGGGTGGCTCATGATTTTGTTCATTTGAAACAACAAAAACATGGGACTATTTTTGGCCAAAAAAATTGGCTTGACTACTCAAATGATTTGTTTTCTTAGCATTATTTTTGTTGGACCCGGAAACATGGGTTTCACAACGGTCAGGGCTAAATCACTCCGGGGCTCGTAACTTTGGGGAGGACAGTCGTGCAGTTTGGGCATGTGGGAATTCATCGAATTTCAGGCTTAGCAGACACGGCACGAAACCGAAACTCCCACGTCAGAGCTGTTGAACTTGAGCCTTGCCCAAATAGCGTTTAGGAGTCTTGTGAAATTGAAAACATTTTTTCTTGGTCAAACTAGCAGCATGTTCTTGATAAAATGATGAGATTCAATGGAAATGCTAACCAACGTTCAATAGCCTCTGGTTCTGACATGTTCTGATGAACAGTTTGCGAATTGGAAACCATGGCCCAAATAAAGTTCGATGATAAAAGATGATGTTTTACCGAAAAAAACGGTGATTTTGCATAGCAATCCATGAGTGATTTGGTGGTTGGCCGGTTGGCTGCAAATCTTGGCGCCCGACTGGCCGATCCCCAAACTGCTTGGTGGTTGATGTGACATGATGTGACTGGTTTTTTTTAAACCATTGGCAATTGGTTTTTATGCGATATTCATGAGGATATTCATGGGGATACGTTCAATACGTAGATCTTCATCAAAAGTTGGATTGGATCATATAAGCCAATTCTGGGGGGATGGTCAATGATGGCATTTTTTTCCACCGGGATTGATATTTTCCCATTAGAAGGAACCCCTTTTTTCCATGGTGGAATGGCCATGGGTCCCATGATCTTTTGACCATGGCACAGATGATTGGTAAACTTCGGTGGACATACCCGGCCTGGTAAACATACAAAAAGCTATTGAAAATGGCCATAGAAATAGTGGATTTTCCCATGAAAAATGGTGGATCTTTCCATTGCTATGTGAAAGTTCACCAGAGGGTATCTTTTCCTCGTGGGTGCCAATTTGAAGCATCACCTTCCAGACATTGTTTGAATTGAATTGACCTTCATCTTTCCCCTTTCCACTCTTCCGACATGTGCAGCGAGTGAGCAACTCATGGATTGGCAGGACTTAGTCAGCTACACACTTTCGTTCTTCAACACAGGTTGCCCTGTTTCTTGGAGATTTGTCTATAGCAGATGCTTACAGTACCCGGCCGGGTAAACATTTACAAAAAATGATGGAAAACCACCATTTTGAATGGGTAAAATTGGGTAAATCAACTATTTCGACTGGGCCATTTTCCATAGCTATGTTGGTTTACCAGAGGGTACTTTTTTAGGAACAATGTCATAGTTGGACCTTTCCATTCTAAAGGCGATCATGGCAACCAACCAAGACGTGAGGCGTGCCGCGGATTTGGACTCTTGACAAACATCCTTGCAGGGTTGTCAAACTCATGTCGTCGAGTCATCGTCCTCCTCCTTCTCATTCAAATCAATTCAATTTACCCTCTGGTAAACTAACATAGCTATTGAAAATGGCCATTTATAGTATAGTGAATGTTCCCATTTTGAACATGGTGATTTTCCAGTTCGTTAGGTAACAAATAACCAGAGGGTATTTCACTTCACTTCAACTTCAATTCATGAAATTCAATCCAATCTTTGTTGGACATTGCACTCCATCAGATGAATAAACATGCGCCGTAGGTCAAAGTCCCATGCCCCCGTTTGCCACAGATTGGGTCGTCATTTTTTGAAGTACTGGACAATCGATGCGAAAAACCATTTTTGAGCTTTGACTTACCATGCTACCCATATTCCCAATCAACTCCATTAACCTCTCACTGAGACTGACTAATCAATATGCGTTCGGCGAGACAAATCCCACAGTTGTGTGCGTTACAAGGTAGCCCATTCCTAGGGGTGGGAACTCCATTTGCGATTTGTTTCAGTCAAATCCCACACATTTATGCAGACCGATCTCATACCGTCCCACAAAGTGGGGTTGGGGGTGGGGTGGGGTGGGGTATTAACGTTCATGTACATGTTCATACATCATCGACTTTAATATCACATCTATCTATCTTTGACGATACGTCAGCTACGTTGGGGGTGGGTGGGGTGGGGTGGGGTAGTTACGTTCATGGGTGGGGTGGGATGAAATCAGAGATTCCAGACAATGTGGCTTCCCTATCCGCAAGGGCAAACGAAATGTCTCACCAATGCCGCTGAGAAAACAGCCATAGGTCGGACCTGTTCAAAAAGACAGGGATGGCCATGCGCACGTTGATGACCTAAGCAACGTCCTGTTTTAAACGGCAGAATTTTTCCATCGCTCCCTTTTGAGACATAAACTCCTGTATATGGGTTATCGAATGCGAAAAAAATCGAACACTTTTTACATCACATTTTTTTACACACAATTTCATAGTATTTCATAGTATTTACACACTTTTTCATAGTATTTTTTACACTTTTTACACAATGTAATAGTATTTCGTGGCGTGAAACGCTGATTTGGCAATAAGATCCGCCTGGACGGTGAAAGATCCGCCGGGACGTTGATTATTCCAAATTCTTCTATGATAATTCTCATGTATTTGCTGGATTTGTCCAAACATGGGGGATTCCCAAATTAAATAAATATATATATAATGTATTTATATAGGTATATATACACATAATATATATATATATACATAAATTAGATATATATATACATATAAATAATGTCAAGTTAGGATTAATAAACCCCGCGGTATTAATCAACCCCCTCTGCCCCCCCAAAAAATGTAATTTTAAAAGGTGGTCCCCCAAGATTAATACACCCCCCCGATTAAAAAAACCACCAGTGCTGAAATCCATTTTTTTATCCAACAATTTTATTTCCAATTCTTTTTATTTCCAATTATTTTTTACACGTTTTTTTTTAAATCATCATTGTTATACTTAAGGTTTAAGTTGATCATTGAAGATTTCAATAAACAACTATTCCCCAAATGATCGATTTCTAATTCAAATCTTTATAAAAATCATCAGTTTGGATAGCTCCCAAAGGGTACCCCCCATGAGCCCATGTCCCCCATTAATAATAACCAGGGTTTGCATGCACCTGATTAATCAACCACCTTTCTGAACCATGAGATTTTAAAAAATCCAATAGAATTCTATTAAGATCTAATTGACTCAAGCCATATCCAAATTTTTATGGTTCAGAGTTGCTTATTATTAAGGGGGGTTTAAGAAACTGACCTACAAGGTAGAGTTCTGACCTTCTTGGGGGGGGTTGATTAATCCGATGTTGGCATTATATATATATACACATATAATATATAATATATAATGTATATATATATAAGTAATATATATATAATACAGTCATAAAGGGACAATGAATTTCGAAACGATAAACATTTATGGGACTTGGTGGGTTTTCCCATCATTTCCGGCTTTGAACTGCTGAGACTGGCTGGAGCAGTTCTTCGGCTGTCTTGGGGAAGGCGTCCAGCGGCTGTAACTTCCAATGGAAATTGGGATCCTCGGTCGAGAGCGAAAAGCCCGTGTCATCCCCATATTTTTTTACCAATTTTCCGGTATAATCCTCAGACATTCCAAGATTAACCCATTATTTGGTGGATTTCCCAATAGGTTTCCAATCGTTGGTCAGATGTCCTATAATCACTATTTCACTACGTATCACAATTTACTTTTTTATTATATCCCATTATATTCACATGAAATGGTTGGTACTGTACATCTCCATTTTGTAACACGCTTATACATTGAATATCCTGCCAGTTTTATGCCTCTTGTGTATCCCATTCCTTTGGGGGATTTAACCACCAAGTTCATGGTAAACCACGAGCCTTTTCTACCGAACGCCCAATTCTTGGATGATGGGCCATCAACCCATTTTCAGGATGATTTATGTGGATTAATACTTGGAATACCCTCTGGTAAACTAACATAAGTATGGAAAATCGCAATTTTTCATGGGTAAATCCACTATTTCGACTGTGCCATGGCTTCAATTTCGCAAACTGTAACAAATTACCAGAGGGTAAGTGAAATCACCATCATTAACATTAACCATCATTAACCATTATTAACCATTATTATTCACCATTAATCACCATAAGGGTAAGATATCGTAAGATGGCGTTTTTTCGTATGAATTCTTGGAGCTGAACTAACAGCCAGTGGTGAATCATGACTGAACTTCAGTTGAAATCAATTGACTTTAGGGTCATGCGCCAGGGGCTCCACATAAGAAATGGAGCATTTACTGGGATTTAATGGGATTTAATGGGATTGAATGGGATATATGATGGTTACCCTCTGGTAAACCTACAAAAAGCTATTGAACATGGCCATAGAAATAGTGAGTTTTCCCATTCATAGCATGGTGATTTTCCATAGTCATGTTAGCTTACCAGAGGGTATCTTTTACCACAGTTAAGTAGGGCCGCAATTTTACCCAACTTTCGGTGGTGAATACCATAGTTCTTCCCATGAAAATTACCCCAACTGCATAGAACCCCCCACATAGATACCCTCAGATAGACAAACTGGACACCTGGAAATGGTGGCGAAAACATCATCAAATGAACATACTGAAAGCACTTTTCGGCACCTTTTTGGGGGTTACTATATCCAAAAAAACATTCATAGTTACCCATGTAACTTGACCATGGCGCCATGGCGCATTAAGTCATACACCATTATCTGGAACATTGGTTTAGTATGGGATAATGATGGTTAATGATCGTTAATGATGGTTAACTATGTCACCTTATTATATCCCATTAACATCCGGGTAACATTCCCATTATAATGCGCCAACCGTCATGAATTTTCTCAGGACCAAAGGCTCAGGCAGGCCGCCATCATTCGAGGGGCCGATTTAGAGGGCAGGGTAAGATTGGTTTGTCACGTTTGTACATGTGTATATTTAGATAAATATGTATAATATATACATATATATGTATATATACGTACTTATTACTTATATACATACATATGTATATATATATATGTGCATGTATACATATCTATAATAACACACATATAGGTGTATGTGATATACATACAAACAAACATACATACATAGATACATAGATACATAGATACATACATACATAGATACATAGATACATACATACATAGATGCATAGATGCATAGATGCATAGATACATAGATACATAGATAGATACATAGATAGATACATACATAGATAGATAGATACATAGATAGATACATAGATAGATACATAGATAGATACATAGATACATAGAAATATAGAAACATAGAAACATAGATACATAGATACATAGATACATAGATACATAGATACATAGATACATAGATACATAGATACATACATACATGCATGCATACATACATACATACACACATACACACATACACACATACACACATACACACATACATACATAACATGACATTACATTACATAACATTACATAACATTACATAACATTACATAACATTACATAACATTACATTACATACATTACATTACATACATTGCATTACATACATTACATTACATACATTACATTACATACATTACATTACATACATTACATTACATACATTACATACATTACATACATTCCATACATTACATACATTACATACATTACATACATTAATACATACATCCATACATCCATACTTCCATGCATCCATACATCCATACATCCATACATCCATACATCCATACATCCATACATCCATACATCCATCCATCCATCCATCCATCCATCCATCCATCCATCCATACATACATACATACAGACACATACATACATACATACATACATACATAGATTCATTCATACATTCATACATTCATACATTCATACATACATACATACACACATACACACATACACACATACACACATACATACATTCATACATACACATATAACACCATTATTAACCATTATTATTCACCATTAATCACCAGAAGGGTAAGATATGGTAAGATGGCGTCCTGGAAATCCATGGTTTCCCCTAGGAAATGATCGCTGTGAAATCATTGCCAGCTCTTCGAGGGATCAACACATCCAATGGCTGAGCGGGATCGTGTCGTGTTGGGTCCGTTTTCCAACATATTCGGCTTGGTCGAAATTATCAAGATGTTCAGCTTTTGTGAAATCATATGGGTGTGTACTACAGTATCCCAAGAAGGTTATTTTATTGGGAAAAATGGGAAAATCATGAGGGGCCATGCTGGGATACATATTCAGTCCCGCTTTTTAAATGCTTAACACTGGCAAACCAGGGGAACCTTCTAGTTGGCCATAGAAAAAAAACACATATCTTGGCAGACATGGAGATGTTAACTTGAAGGGTACTGTATCCAAGATTGGCCATGTCCATTCCTTCAACCAATCCATTGCTCTTCATGATTTTTGATTTATGTACTATATATATAATATAGTTATCATCATTTGGCTGGTTTAACTTGTTCAGCCGCCCATTCTTTGGTTCAAACCACGCAATCTCTGAATTGCTTGAGGCAAAACATCAATCAACCCTGCATGTTTAAGTGTAGAAACACCTGCATATATCAGCAAAAAAACCAGTAGTTCTTCCATTTTTCCAATATGTGTCTATTAAAAACATACAAAACATAGTTATTCATTCCATTTTCGCATATTTTCCCTTATTTTCCCGCATTTTCCCATATTTTCCCCCGGAAACGTAGCTATTTTGTAGCCCCAACGATCCACAGGTCCCGTCGTCGCCTGGAGGCCTGCAAGGGCCGGACGAAGAACTGCCGTTGCGACTCCTCCGTGGACGTGGAGGTCATAAGGAACGGCCGGATGAAGGCGGGACAAATCTGTCGGGAAGATTTCGATGGCACATATTATATATATATGGAAAATTTTCCCGAAATGGCCCAGCAATTCAGGTTAGTGAATTATAATAATTTACTCATTTATATTATATATATACCGGTTGGTGGTTTGGAACATGAATTGTCTTTTTCCATATATTGGGACGAATAATCCCAACCAGTGTATATATATATATAGATGGAAAAACCATGAAAACATATTATATTTGTATTAGATACATAATAGTATGGCAAGTATGAGTTTCCATATAAGTATAGATGTTATATGATATTATATGATATTATATATATATATTGTATTGTATATACATGGAAAATATCATACTTTCCATGCTAATGTTTATGAATAAAATTTCATTCATATTAATATATAGCTAGATGGCATAATGTTTTTTTTTTTTTTTTTTCTGACGTATAACAGAACATCAATGGAATGTAAACGGAGTATTAATTGAATATTCATGGGATATTCATGGAATATTGGCTAATACAGATACCCTCTGGTAAACTAACATAACTATGGAAAATCACCATTTTATATTGGTAAATCGACTATAAATGGTCATTTTCAATAGCTATGTTAGTTTACCAGAGGGTATCTGTTCATACCCTGCGTTTTTTTTTTTAATGTGGCAAGCTAGGACATCCCCAATAACTGGAGATGGTGGGAAGTTCATCTGGTTAAGGGTGACTGGTTTCCATGGCTGCTTTATGACTTTCCAGAAACAGTTGGGAATGGAATGGAATGTCATCATCCCAACTGACTGACAAACTCCATGATTTTTCAGAGGGGTAGGTGGCTCAACCACCAACCAGCTGGATGGTTTATTTCAAAAATAACATAGCTATGGGCCAGCCATGACCCTAATCGAAATAGATGGTTTACCGAACTGAAAAATGGGTGGATTTTCCAGTTGGCTATGTTAGTCATTTCCAGAGGCTAATATTTTCAGACAAACCCAACTGACGAACTCATATTTGTCAGAGGGGTAGGCTCAACCACCAACCAGCTGGAGATTTTGGTGGGAAGTTCCGTGGAACTGATGACCGGAGGCTATCTATCCGCTACGGCTCTCCGGTGAACGGAACGGTGAGCTGAGCTATGGTTGAATCCTAGAGTTTCCCAAGCACATGATAGTTGGGGATAGAAATTCAACATTTATAGATTTAAATCCTAAGGGTTGAATGTTGAGACGGGATGGTTCACTGGGTTAACTGGGTTAACTGGGGAAGAATGTTTGAGAATATCTGGGAACATCAGCTGAGTTTTTGTGAATTTTTCGATGGGATTGGATCGGAATAACAAACCAATGATGACAGTTAATTCAGGATCATCCCAAAACCAGCCATTTCTATAACCATTTGGATTACCCTCTGGTAATTTAACATAGCTATTGAAAATCACCATTTTATATTGGTAAATCCACTATAAATGGTACATTTTCAATAGCAATGTTAAATTACCAGAGGGTATATAGCCATTAACCAGTATCATCCCAATAATCATTACTATACCTACCCAATCATACTAGTTTCTGATTTGGAAATTATAGTAATGTCAACCCCGGATGAAAACCCATTTCGGAGGGGTTCCTCCGAAATTCCGAAACAGTGATAAGTTGGTACCGAAATTCTTCTGTACCGTCGCGATTCAACACCGTGGTTTAGCAAAATCTGGGGTTGCGAAGGTCTATCACTGCAGCTTGCTCCTGTGGAAAGCCGGCAAAGTCCCAATACATCCAGGTGTTTCATGTACCCAAGCACATGATTTCATTCTTGGTTATCTCATTTTGGTTTGTGTCTAGCTCAGTTTGAGAGTTTTTTTTTTAATGATGGTTAGTACAGGGACTCACCTCAACATTGCTTCTGTCCAAAAAAAGTTCAAGCTAGTGTGATTTACAGTTGCCATCCGTTACCTAGATTCAAGTCATCAATTCTATCATCAATCCCATAGGATCCATGGTGCTGGTATATTTACCTACAAAACTGGGTCATTTATGGGGTAAATGTTGGTAAATATTCCAGCACCATGGATCCTATGGGAATTGTAGTCCTGCGAAAAAAAAACGAAAAACGCCACCGGCCGTGGCAGGGCACATTGCTACCGGGCACCAAGATGCACGATGTGGCCGTCTTCTTCTCTGTCCCCTTCGCCGCATACTCCGGCAGGTGGGGTTCCTTAGGGATACCCTAAGGACCGCTGGATGGTTTCCCCAAAAACGGGATACCCCAATGGCTGGTGACATATTCCCATGAATAAATAACTGGAGATGGTGGATAGCTGGATCTGATTGGTGACTGGAATCGGAACCGTGGAATTTTGAATGACTTTCCAGAAACAGTTGGGAATGGAATGGAATGTCATCATCCCAACTGACGAACTCACTCCATCATTTTTCAGAGGGGTAGGCTCAACCACCAACCAGCCAATAGCTGGATGGTTTATTTCAAAAATCCGAAAATAGAATGAATGATCACTGGGGGCCGATGACCTAGGACACCTCTAAGTTTTTTCTACCTGAAATCATTGAAATCTCTGATATCTAAATCGTAAGAAAAAACTCGAAGCTAGAGACCTATCATTTACAGTACTTCCAGAAAGATCCAGGTGATTACTAGCTATTTCAACAGCCATTTACCATCTAAGCTTTCTGCTTCAACGGATGACAGGAAGCCCAATTTCCACATGGGCCTGACCTAAATAAAATGCATCATCTCGAAGATTTCTGAACGAGAGCATTCCCGTACTGTATAAATCCAGTAAATCCCATTAAATTCCATTAAATCATACGATATCCTAGTATAATTTTTTTTACACACACACATATATATATATATATATGTATATATATATATATGTATATATATATATATATGTGTTTTATGAAATTAATTATATATATAATTATATATATATATATATATGTGTGTGTGTTATGAAACATTGAAATTATATGTATATATATAATTATATATACAAACTAACTACAAACCACAGATTTTATGGGCACTGCATATCCGTGGATGTCAGGTGGAAACATCCTGCGCCCTTGCAGATGCCAAAGACACCCAGATTGGACAAAGCCTCAGACCAGTGCAGCATGCCATGGCTCTACCAGCTACGAACAGGACTTCAACTGGTGATGGGGACATATCATGGGGAGATATTTGTCAAAGGAAGTTGGGAAGCAATCTTCCGAGTTACGGATGAATTTTATTCAAGTGACTTTACATCATATAAAATTCATCACGGAGAAGTGACTTTACATCACATAACAATACATCATGAAGGGTGGTATGAGACTTTACATCACATAAAATTCATCACGGAGAAGTGACTTTACATCACATAACAATACATCATGAAGGGTGGTATGAGACTTTACATCACATAACAATTCATCACGCAGAAGTGACTTTACATCACATAACAATACATCATGAAGGGTGGTA
>Ga0126342_10020655_pt1 | contig 11056 bp, 9 predicted proteins | sample Cyp1metagenome_FD_92528 | JGI IMG/M metagenome (GOLD analysis project Ga0126342, IMG submission 92528) | Coral microbial communities from Lord Howe Island, Old Settlement Bay, Australia - Cyphastrea 1 metagenome | ecosystem: Host-associated > Invertebrates > Cnidaria > Coral ...
CAGCGGTGCACACTGAGCTGGGAAGCTCCCAGGTTGAGGTCCAGCGGTGCGCACTGAGCTGGGAAGTTGGCGAAGAGCTTGGCGAAGAGTTGGCAAGGCGGAAGTTGAGGTGGAAGTTGATGCCTACATGGTCGAGGAGAAACTGGAGGAGGAGGCGAGGAGGAGGAGGAGGAGGATGGCGAGGAAGAGGAGGACAACAACTCTGATAAAATCTAACAACCCTCACCTGGCAGGTGGGGAATAAACATGCATGGATTCCAACATATTCCGAAACAATGTTGGGGGAATTCTATGACATGCAGGTCGGTGACTTTTTGCGGTGCCTTCGAGTGGCGTGCATTTGTCAGTTCCCTATCAGGAAATGCCTGATTTCTATCGATTTCAGATTCGAGAGAAACGACGGGAAGAGATTATCGACCATCGCAAGCGTAATGCGAAAGATCTGGATACTGTTAAGCAGATGAAGAAGGCGCGGCGCGAGAACCGAACAGAGTATGTCAAAGATATATGCCCTCCAAGTATCCAGAAAGATGATGTTTTATTCCATAGATTTAGTACTTGTTACCATTTTCTTGCGGGTATTGGAAGGGTCTGTGTCCAAAATCAACATCACGATACCCAAAATCGTTTCTTTCAAAGTAGGCCTTGGTGGTGGCTCATGGGGATTCAACCCCTGCACACAGCCTCAACAGCCTTATGGTTCTCACAACATCATCAACATATTTATGTTTGTTTTGGCGAAAAGAAGAGTTGAAAGCCAGCTGGTGTAGTTCAGTTTCACCGGCCTTTATTCATTTTGCAAAAACATCGGCTACCAAGCTGTGCAGGCGAAGAAGTTCCGGGCAGAGTGAGTTGGCTCTTGACCGGGAAAGTACCAAAAAATCTCGGGTGAAAGGAAAAAAATCTCGGACGAAGTGGGTGTGTCATGGGGGCAGTTTTCCACCCGTCCCAGTCGGCCGTTCTATTTTGGTGACGCCAGGGCGATTTGCAACACCTTTGGTGTGGACTACATGGACAAAACCACTGGGCGCCTCTTGGCCCAAAATCTGAGATATGGGCCCATGGGTACCACATGAAATGTTGATATATAAATGTTGCTCATCATTTGTCCAGAACAGCCATTTTGAGGTATACGGTACACACCATTTTCAGACACACCCATATTGCTGTCAGCCCAATCTCTCTCGGCGGACAAAAAACATGGGCACCGACAAGACCGTGTCGCCTGATTTTGGGATCAAAAAAGAAGGGTTTCAACGTGGGGAAACATCCATTGCCAAACCCCAATATAGATTTTTTCCCAAATTTTACCGCAAACATGGTCGAGATGGTAGATATTCGAGATGCACGGAGCATTTTTGGTCAAAAACTAATCCTGGATCAGAGACATATTTGGTCTCATTTACACGATTGATTATCAGTATTGGTTTAAGGGAAAAACTACATGAAACCTCTACATTTCATGGTAAAAACAATGGGTTCAATGGTTTCGGGTGAAGATTTCCCCAACAAGACCAATGAAACCTCAGGAAAAAACGTGTTTTTTTTTTCATGGTTTTCCTAGTCTCATCCCATTACATCGCCAAGGTTGGTATCCGAAACTTCCACCCGCGGTGATCTTTTTGTGCGAGGCCATTATTTTTTTTGGGCAGAAGAAGTTTGACCCCCGAAAGCAGAGTAAAAAGCAGGGAAAAAGGTAGGGGATGAAACAACATATTTGGATATATTTGGAACCATACGATGGGGGTGTTTGATATTCGGGGAATAAGATTACCGTAGTTGAGGATATTTTGCCAATGGTGACAGTTGTTGTTAACGGCTTTGGTGCAAAGTTCCATGAATGAAATGGTGAATTGACGTACACAAGAACAGGCATTTTCATAGATAGAAAGAAAACTAGATAGAATAGACATGTTATAGATACACGTTCTATAGATGGAATAATATGTACATATTCTGTCCATATTGCAATTATTACATGCATATGTCAATGATGATTTTTTCAGTGCCTGAAACCTGGAGTTGACAATCCACTTTAAGCACCAGGAAGGACATGACTGAATTACAACGATATGCGTGTTTAATATTCTATTTTCAGATTGGCTTCAAATCCTGATACATGCATATATATATATATATATCTATCTACATATTAAATATATATATATATACACATGCATATTACTGTATATATATACATACATATATATACATCTAATTATAAAAAATACTTATAATACATATGTACATATTATCTAATTATTTAATTATATATAAATTATATATAATTATATAATTATATATAATATTTAATTGTATATAACTATATATATATAATTATATATATATATACACATTCAGTTCGCACTCAATATTTGATTCATGTTTTCGACGATGTGATGGCAAAGACGCTTCAGGCATTGGAGAGACAAGCTGCTGATGAAGAGTTTGGACGTCTCTTTGGTGCCTGGATGTGAGATTTTTGGGCGATTTTTGTTGGGGGAATGTACTCAGCCTGGTACCGTAATTTTTCACGTAGCGAACTGGAAAATCACCATGTTTGATCGGTAAGTATAGGTAAATCCCTTTTCGATGTGATCGAAAAGGTCAAGAGTCTGTGGGAGTCACTCCTCAAAAAACTGTGGCACTTACAAATCCCCCATTTTAGTGACCGATGATTTTCCCAGCTAACTGGACCTCATTAGACCTCCAGTTCGGGGATTTTCCGCCACGTAAGTGAAAACTGGAGTCTTAGAGGGTAAGTTGCTCTTAAAATGGATTCCCTCCAATTAAACCAACCAGAGGTCAAGGTTTCTCCAGGGTTGACAAACGGGTTGACATTTCTGAGCCTGCCAGACGTGGACGCCAAAATTTTTGACTTGGTGGTGACCTCAGAGAATGGCGAAGATCCGGGAGATCCGAAAAGTCATCATTTCACTGATTTTTTCCAATGGATTTTACTTTTCGGCATGTCATAGGGGTGTTGCTAGAATTGGGCTTTTGCAAACGTTTAACACGGGTGTTGGACAACAGTTATATTAAGGATAAGTGCAATCATGGTCAGCTGGGTTACAAAACACATTGGGATTTAACCAGCATTTTGAGGGTTTTTAACCTCAGGACATGGGGATACGATCCGAATGGTGGCTTGTTGATGACTTTCAGGGGCTTATGCTATCTTTTGTATACTGATCATAATCAAATGAGCTGGAAATCCCATTTGGCCAACCCTGCGACTCCAACCACATCGGCTTGGGATATCCTCACTTGAACAACAACAACAACAGCGACATGGAAGATGTTCAAAGCATCATGGGTCTAAAGTGGGGGTTGTTCAATGTGTTTGACCCTGAAAATGCAATGGTTGAATATCGAATTATGTGCATATCTTTGCAAGTTTCAGTGTCAGTTTCTTTCTACTCACCTGTACCCGCCACCAGTGCAAGGGACAGATAGTGAGCGTGGATTTGCCACATGGAGCGCGTCCAAAGTTGGATTGTCTATACCGTCTATACCCATCAATGTGTTTTCATAGAGATGTTCGTTCCCCTGAAGGATTATAATCATTGTGACTTAACATTGTCCATGAATCCAATTCCTTTTCATAGAGATGTTCATAATCAAGCAAGATGTATACCCAAGATAGAGTTGTTCATAGAGATATTCATAGACTGGTTGGTGGTTTCAAACATTTTTTATTTTCCATTTCATATATGGGATGTCATCCTTCCCATTGACGAACTCATATTTTTCAAAATTGTTATTGCACCACCAACCAGTATATATTATTCTTAACCATCATTAACCATCATTAACTATTACTAACCATTATTAACAATGGAAATCCCATTAAAATCCCATCAACCATCATTAACCATTTGTTACACCCAGTAGGATGCCAATTTCTTACACCCAGCGGCGCCTGCCGCCATCATGCGCCATGAGTTGAACCTCGTGGATGCCGGGAATCCGCTCCCTCGAGATTTAGATCCAGCCTTGTTGTGGTGCCATGTTGGGCAACGTGGATGCCATGGGTGAAAATGGAAGTTTAATGGTATACCCTCTGGTAATGACTAACATAGCTATTGAACATGGTGATTTATAGTGGAATTTCCCATTGAAAATGCTGATTTTCCATAGCTATGTTAGTTTACCAGAGGGTATATAATTAGTATAGTTGAATATAGGTTTGTATGGTTTAATGGGGATAATAGTGAGATCCTAAATGATAATTTTGATAATTATAGAAAACGTTATATAATATACATCAGTGCATTTACCATCTGGTAATCAAACGTGGCTGGCTGGTAAATCCCCGAATAAAGTGGAGGTTTATAACTGGAAAAGTCATGGAACTATAGAAATGGTGGATTTTCAATTGCCACGTGTGATTACCAGAGGGTATATACTTAATCAAGTCATCTTCATGGCCACAGGTCATTTTCCATGGCTAAGTGTAAACTGAAACCAAGATTGTAATCGATTGGTCCTATTTTATCCATTTGTTTGCATGAATTTACCTTATTTTTGACATGGGGGACTTTCGAACAGCTTCCCATTTCCTTGCTTGATTACCAGGTGGTCGCAAGGAACCAGCCCAATGGCCGACGTTTCTCAGGGATGCGGAAATGGCTAGGAAGCCCTCCAAACAATTCTCCGGAAGCTGCCGATCTCAGTGAGGGGACCTATACTTGATATGTAGGTCATTCTCCCTTCGACGAAACTTACCAATTGTCAACCGGTTGCTATGCACATCAAACCTGAAGACACTGAAGAAACTGAAGCAGGCCACACATTTCATCGAGTTGTATTGGGCTAATTGATTTCTAGGACCAACAAAAATTGAACTGGACAAAATAAATCAAGCCACCCCCAAAAAAGGTTTAGTCTGTAGTTTGCCGATTGTTGGCAAACAAATGCTCAGCCCATACGCAGACACAACCCCAAAAAACACAACATGTTCATACAGAGGTAAACCCACCAACATTTCATTTACTCCACATTTCACTAGAGTTTCAGGGATGTGTTCATCCAAACAAATGCCACACCCACTGATTGCCGTATATGGTGCTGCAAAACCAAGGTCTGTGCCAGTCTCATAGATTTGCTGATGGTAATTCTTTATTTTTCCAATGGTGAACCAAGTACCCACGATTTCATGGGTAGCCCCAAAATCATGGGCATCTGGATCCCTCTAGTTATTTCACATAGCTATGGAAGCCATGGCCCATGAAAATAGATCATTTATGAGGATGATTTAATAGGATTTACCAAAAATTGTGATATTTTACCAGAGAGTAGCCCATGTTTGGAGGTACTTGGAGAGTAAACATGTTGGTAAATCTTCCAGCGCTACGGCGGCGCTACGGCGAGGTGTTGTCTGAAAGCCTGGATGGATTGCCTCCCGACACCTCTGCTGTCCTTTGAGGTGAGAAAGCGGACGGGTCGGGTCCAGGTTTTCAAACATGCTGAAATCTGATTTCGATCTGTGTGAAGAAGCTGAATCTGAGATTCTGAGACTGAAAAAACATCTGGAAAACCAAAACAAAACAAAGACAATCCGATGGAATCCGATGGAATCCGATGGAATCCGAAATTCCAACGAGATTCCTACAGTCCTAGATGTAGAAAACGTGTCGAATGCACAGCAAAAGGACGACCTGATGGCCATCTCGATATATCTTAGATCTTAGAGTCCCCAGAATTTGGAGAACGGGATCCCAGGAGGACAGGACTGAAGTCAATGGAGTCTCCTGAAAGCCAAGTGTAACGACTTCGTGAAGCAATTGCAACTTAGACCCGCAACATTCTCATCAAGATTGACACCTATATGATATCCTATGGTATATAATATTATTTAATTACCAATCTGAATGAGTACAAAATGGAGGCTTGCACCTTGTTTCACATTGTTTCTCTACCCTGGAGCCACATGGGATCCATAGCCCCGATCTATACCCATGCCCTTAATCCATACCCTTGATCCATTGCCCAAAATCACAAGTTGTACTTGTACCAGGCCACTGTAGTATTCAGTATACTATAGTATACACAACTCACTCGTTCCATACGTCCGGATCACTGCAGAAACATCCATGCGCGTTTCTTGAGCCATACCCATATAAATTAGTGTGAATCAAAATCTAAGTCTCAGGGGAGATGTTTTATTTTGTATGTTTTTCTTATGCTGCCCAACCAATTTGTTGGGATACCCATACGTTTTGTGGATACTACCTGACCAGATTTGGATTCCTCCCCATTAGCACCCGCAGATCTTCTTGCTCAGATTCCTAGAAATGGATTTGGAATGGTGAGCTCTCATTTCAATTCATTTCATCTATGTCTTTCAGTTCAAAATCTTCCCAATTTCTTGACCTGACATGTTTTGCATCCCCAAATTGATGTCGGAGCAAGGTGATGAGCCGCCTGGAGACGGACCAGATTCAGCCGGCCGTCAAAGTCATGGGGCTGCTAAGGGACAGATCCATGAGCATGGAATATTGCAGTATCAATATGATATATGGATATATATAATTATAATATAAATATATATAATTATAATATATACATACGTATGTATACATATATATGAATATATATATATATATACATATGTCAAAAGCTGGGGTCTACCGATGGGGATATTTTCGCGAAAGTTCCGCGAAAGTTCTGCGAAGGAGCGGGCGAAAGTCAAAGTGCATTTTGAAGGGGTGGCCCAAGAAGCCTTGCCCAAAGAAAACTTTAATCACCAACGGATTCGGTGATGCTAGCTGCATGTTTACTTCGCTATCAAGAAGTGATCCGTGATCATTCGGCATTATTTGGCAGGTGATGACTGATTCTTCATTGCGTTGTTGCCCAACATGGGTTCCGCGAAAGATAAACATGGACCTCGCGGATGTAACATGTTTCTTCGCGAAGAATGGTCGTTCGCGGAAAAATGCGGAAAAAGGATTTTTGATCAACAACTGATATACATATGTATGCGGATATATGGTTTGAGTATCTTATGGATTATGGGTCCATGTTTGCATATAGAAAAGTGCGATTAAGTGGTGAGATGATGAGTGTTCAATGGTGATAGCGACGATTTAACTAGCAAAAATTGTGATTTTTCAGCAACCAACCAACCTGGTGATATCGCGATGTTTAAGGGATTTATCATCTGGTAACCAAACCTGGCTTGCTGGAAATTCACTTTCCAGCTGTCCATGTTTGATGGCACTGGAGGGTGGAAGATATTGGATATACATACAGCAGATAGACATATGTATATATATATATACACAATGTATATGTTTCAGGACTCACATCCCCTGATATTCAGCACCCATATAATATTGGATCTGATCCAGACATTTCCGAACGAAATGAAAGTTTTCACGGGAAAATCATCAAACTAAATCGGGAATGATTGGATAATTATGGGTATAATCCCTTGTGTATATCACGATAGCTGGTGTTTATGGATGTTCATCCCCTGAGAATGATATATATATAATTATTAAACAACTATATTTAATATATGTATATATGTATATATATATATAAACCAGTATATGTCTTGATCCATAGCCACACTATTTGTCTATTTCTCGTGCTCTACTTCCATCCCCCCTAATATTAAAAAAAACACCGATTCTATGTTCCCGAATATGTGATTTCATCCCCTACATCCACCATGGTTTTTGGAGGGTGTTGAACATGAACTGGGGAAGGGACCAGTAGAGACTATAGTGGGTATGATGACAATGGATAGTGAATGGTATTTGAAATCATTTGGATAGTTTGGATATGCTTGGATAGTTGATTGTATTGTCAATTGTGGACAATCATGGATATACAGTAACGCATGACAACGGATAGTTCTGCAACAATATATATATACTGTATATATAAAGTTTAACTAATCGACTCATAGGGTATTCTGGATATTTAGTTTCGCTTTTGACTTTTGACAATTATACATGTGTTCTGCATGCATGTTCAATTGTGGACAACCTGGATAAGTATGCTCTATGTGGACATAGATGCCAACTTGGAAGTGCAGTTCCAACTATAAATAGATATGCAGCTATAGTTATGGGGATTATATCCCAACTTAGGGGGGTTATAACGGTTATAGCATACCTCAACTGCACCTCCAAGAACCTAGGCCTGGAGATATCAAGCGCCAACGCGACTTTTTGGTGCCAAACTGAGCGAATTCGTGGTGATGGAACTTGGGGGAGAAACCAGGGTCAAAATTGGCGAAAATTGATGAACATTGGAGTTTGAAGAAAAAAATATGGACAATTGTGGACGATTTGAACATGATCTTTTGGGCGGCCCATGGTGTACACCCACTCTTTTGGTCCAAAACAATGTCACCAGGCAGTTTCACTTTGGAGCTCTAAGGTGGAACTTTTCCACGAGAAACTTCCAACAGAAGCAGTGACCCTGGCTTGTGTTATGTCATGAGAACGTGTGTATATTATAAATACAGTATAGAAACACAAAAACCCTCACTTGCTTTACACAACATAAATCCGTATGTTACGAAAATGATCAATCATTGCATCGCAATCCGATGTTTGATGTGAACCGACATCAAAGTCGACCCATCACGTAACGCATCCCATCATGCCACTTCTCAATTACCGATGAGATCCGATAAAGGTAAACTGTGTAAGCTCTCATGATTGCCGGACTTGCTGGTGCAGAACAATTTCTTCAGACAATGTTTCTTTGTTGAGATTGGGGTTCTTTGTTTGTCTCATACCCTCTGGTAAATAAACATAGACCCTGAAAATCACCAATTGTTAGAGGAAACTAATCTTCCAACCCCTATCTACCAGGGTCTATGTTAATTTACCAGAGGGTATTTCTTGGTGGAATCTCGCCCAGTCTCCAGGCATATGTGGCCCTTTACATCGCCTCTTTTCTCCATACCATGTGCAACATCGCGTCGCACGCCTCAGCTCAGTCAGTGAAATTTCATCGAAAAGTGGGTGGGTTTGATGGTGAAACATGGGGTCAGTCTTGCTATTCCAAATAGGGTATGGATCAATACCTATTAATACCATTTTTAGTGGGATGAACATCCATTTACCAGCTATTTTGATGTGAACTACAGGGGTACAAGGTTTTGACACACTGCCATAATAATATTTGAAGGGAATATGGACTACAGCAATCCAGAAAGAAAACAGTTAAATGTGACGTGCCACTGGTTCAGTTTGAATTTATGTTGGCATCCTTTTGGTGATTGCATAATCCAATTATATATTGGACACTCCGACGCCAACATCAATCAATTCAGGTTTTGGGGGAGGGTCAAATGGCGAACTGCTCACTTCATCTTGCCTGATTAGCAAAGGTTTGAAGAATTTGACGAATCTTACATTGGCCTGGCCGAAATCACTGGGCATCACCCTATAGTTTGGATCAGTTTCTTCGCATATTTTTCTGCAATCAACTTCCATGAAGGAACTTGTTGCAACCCTTGGTTCGCCCGCTCCATGTATGGAATATTTAAACATATTTAAACCTACATTTCCCCAAAGGTGCCCCCCTATATTTACGGTAAATATTCCATCCTGACTGGTCAGATTTCCCCAAAGTGGCTTCACCGAGGCAGGACCGACAAGTCGGAAACTCAGCTGCTTGGTGGGTTGGATCAAAAAGGAAGGGTTTCAACATGGGGAAACATCCATTGCCTAACCCCAATATAGAACTGGGTTGCTGGTTTGGAACATGAATTTTATTTTCCAGAATTATATATATATATGGGATAATCCTTCCCATTGACGAACTCATATGTTTCAAGATTGTTAAAACCAGCAACCAGAGAGTGTTGAAGTGTTGTGATTGCGCCCAGTAGGGTAGATGATGTCCATGCCATTCTGAACTCCATACCACATACCACATCCGGTTTTATCGTGGCTGGCTTGGACTTCTCGACTCTATCCCACTACATCTCTAATTTCGCAGTGGATATAGCATGATATAGCTGCATTATGCTGCATTGACAAGCCATTTCACATCGAATTTTAGAGGTTTCTTATGGATCACCGTGACCAAAATCTCTAAATTTTGGGAGCAAACCAGAGGATTCCATGGGTTTTTTGCCAACGGAATCTGCAGGGTGGCAAGTCGGAGGCTGCCACGAGCTCAGATACCTCAGTGGAAATGATGCTTATAGTTAGGTTTGATCGGGAAATCGTCCCGTAAAAATGCTGGGTGAATTTCATATTAATATGTCTATATGTCTAATATGTCTGAGTAGTGAGAATATTTCTGAGTTGAGAATTGCAGTGATTTGCAGAGTTTGCAGGGATTACTGTGAAGGGGCCCATGAAATCGTGATAATTCCACCTATGAATGATATCCTCCATATCAATTGAGGGGATTATCAATTGGGCATTCCGGATTGACACTTTTCAGGCACCTTCTGAGATTTCCACAGCAGGGGGTCCAGTGTGTGTGTCCTGCGTTTCACCGGCCATCCAAGGCCAGAAGTGAATTGCCTGTCAAGTCCTGAGTTTTAGCAGCAACTCAAGTATCCACAGCAAGTAGGAACGTAGCGACCAAACGGTGAGTCACTGGAAAGGCCAGGATCTCCGGAGGGTATGGTCCCAATGTGCATGAGGTGTTGCTAACGCCTGCAACAGCAGCGAAGGTGCAAAAGAGTAAGAGTCACTTTGTTGCTGGAGTGGTTGTTCCGGTTTTTCTATGTGTTTGGGGTGATCTTATGCTACAACATCTTGCCAATCCAATAACAACCCCACAATATATGTACAGTATGCATTCATATATGTAATGTACGCATATATCATATATATATATATATATATCATATCATATATATAGGTACAATTAATATGTATGTAGAAACAAAATACATATGTACATATTACATATATATACATATACATATATATATATATATACATATATATATATATATATATATTCTGAATCTACTCCAATAGATTTGGGGGAACCCTGTCCTGCCCTAAACCCAGCTGCCTTTGTCCTTGCTGATGGCTCAATATCCTCAACCCTCCCACCACTG
>Ga0126342_10020656_pt1 | contig 11056 bp, 8 predicted proteins | sample Cyp1metagenome_FD_92528 | JGI IMG/M metagenome (GOLD analysis project Ga0126342, IMG submission 92528) | Coral microbial communities from Lord Howe Island, Old Settlement Bay, Australia - Cyphastrea 1 metagenome | ecosystem: Host-associated > Invertebrates > Cnidaria > Coral ...
GGTTTTCACGGGTTTTTCACTGTCTTTTCACGGGTTTTTCACGGTCGTTTCACGCACTTTTCACGCTCTGGGTTTGGAGTGGGATTTGTTTGAAACTCTGGAGTCCGGTATATATTTATACTATTTTATACTAGCACTCATTGGGTCTGATAATGCCCAGTAAACACATGTCGCTTCCAAAGACCAAGTTAAACTTTGTCGTTGTGAAAGCCCCAGTTAAACTTTGTCGAAGACTGAGTGGGTAGATAAAAGTGTTTCTACTTCGGTTTGTTGGTCTTATTTTCTGTGCTCCGAGTTAGATTGGCCAATTTGAGCCAAGACCATCAGCTGTTTGGATTGGTGGAAAAGTTCCGCAGTGGTTCCAACGAATACCATCGATCCCATCGATCCCAACCATATGCACCAAACGAAACCTTGTGAAATATACTGGATCATCTGGATCTCTTCATTTGGAAGGCCACATGATTAGGTTTTTTGTTGGGAGTCAGGGATTACATTGATTATATCAATTATATATCGATATCCCAGTGACAGATGTGTCCACGAAGCCAGTGGTCAAATGAAGCATGATGCCAGGAAGTGGCGCTTCAATTCACAGGAATTTAAGCAGTTTAAGCTTTTTTGAAACCCAAATGCAACCTTTATGACAGGCATCTAAAACATAGCAGGCTATTGGTATCCATTTGGACACCCCATGGCATGCTTCCTGGCATCGCCTGGCATCGCCAGGTCTGCCCAAGACATCAGGTCTTTTCTCCGTCGCGCAGTGTGCAGCATAATCTTTAGAGGCCTGGGCGAGGATACATCGTGCCATCGATCTGACCCCATCCAGAGATCTTTATATATAGATTATATACATATATATACATATATATATACATATATTATATGTATGTATAAATATATATATATGTATCTGAAAATATGGTAACCCCCCATTCCAGTGGATTGGAACCTCATTGTCCATATTACGATGGCCATTTGTGGGTCTGCAAATCTTGGCATACGCTCTGCCTCAAAAAAAAAAGTGATCAAGCAAGTCTCCGTGAGATATTGAGACAAATGCCAAGCAATAACGGATTTATAGGAAATGGAGGGTGTTTAGTGTTACCCTGTGGTTATGACTAACATAGCCATGGAAAATAGGCTGGTGATTTTCCATGGCTATGTTAGTCATAACCAAATGGTATTCTTAGGGGGACGGGTCGAAGTTCGACTCGCTAGGGAATCGAAGGCACCCAATGTAATCCACGCCCGCTGCAGCACTCAACCGGACTTCGACAGTTGGTGCACCAGAAGTGCTTCAGAAAGAGGTTGCAAATCGTGGGATGAACATGGAGAGTCAACAATATGAAATCAACAGAAATGGTCACCTTAAGGTTGACAAGTTCATCAGAATACATTCAGATTTGAGTTCACTATCAATATCTATCAAACATGATGAATCAACCAAACAAAACCAGGATTTAAGTCAAAAATGATATGCATGTTCCCATCCTAGGGTAAATGGAATGCAAGATTGAACCATTCATGCAAGAAAAACGTCTGATATACAATACCTCAAATTTATTCAAATTTGAGAATCAGGGACGAACACCCACTCCTACACACATGAGACGTGGATTGCTAACCTGCAAGAATCCAGTGCAGAGATGAATGTTGCAGTGACTTAGCAAGCACATGACAAATCGAAAGATAAGTTCTCTCAATATTTCACCGAAAACAACAAGTCAAGCAAAACAACATGCAGGAACTTTTACTTCGGTTTGTTTTTCCCTCGGCACTTGGGTAGAATCATGCGTGCATTCCGAAATCATTTCAGACCTTGAACATCATCCCAAATATCTCCAAGATCTCTGAGTTGAGCTTCCTCTCCCCCTTTCTGCGTCAGCTGCGGTGGGAACACGGTCCCGCCGTAAGGCACTACGACGCGAGCAGTCCCGCCCGGGCGCGTTCAGTAGCCGCCATAAACTTCCTTCTGACAGCACACGATGAGAGGCGCCTTTGGGAGGAGGAACCCCACCTGAGCGAAGGGGAAGTCATGGGTCCAAACAGTGAAGATTTACATGAAAATTTGCTTGTTAGTAGATATGTCCATTAATACCAAAAGACTAAAGGATTAAAGTATCCATGTAAGATTGACCTAGATTTATCATACTGAACATGAATCAAATTGGCATGGAATGATGATTAGATATGATCAGATATAGCTGTCTATCTGTAATATGTTTGAAATTATGTTTGATCATGTTTAATGAGATTTTGGGGGAACCCTATTATTGTCCAACAAACCGCAGTTAATTCAAGTCGAATTCATGTAGGAAACAAATACCAGCGAAAATAACATCATACAGGAGTGGAAGGCGCCAATCTACCTTCATGTAAACTAACCGTTCGATGTGTAAAACCCACCATTTGTAGATTGTCTCAGGAAAGCCATGGGTTGTTCACATCTATGTTGGTTCACCCCAGGCTAAGTGCATGTTGCACCTGGAACTTGTGATGGAAGGATCTCCCGTAAAACCTGGAAATCGGTGGGTTTTCTGAAATCATCCAGCAAATATGGAAACAAACCTCCCGAACTAGTCATCAACCAAACATCATTTACTATAGCCATTTTTCTCCCATGCGAAGTTCAAACCTCTTGACATAATAGTTCGTTAAATCCCCTTTCAATAGCTAATGACTTATCTAGGCTTTAAACTGCTCACATGTTTCGACATGCAAAATATTGAACCTCTATTAAATATATATATATATATGTATACATGACATACACTTACTCTACCCAATATGAACCACCATCACCAATTTGTGAAACTATTTTTGTGGTTTGGCTAGGCCCTGATTAGACCACATTTTTGTTGTTAAACCACACGTCTTTACAAACCAGTTCGGTTCGGTTCTTGCGCCCTGTGCGCCCATGCAAGTACAGCGGCACATTCCTTGAACATAGCGTGTTTTAACCCCATCTTTGCTGCTGAAATCACCATTCTTCACTGGTTACACCACCGCTCAAAGAACTGGTGAATATTTCCGTGTAAAATCTTCTGCAAATTTTCTGCTTCAACCAAACATGTTTTCACATGTTTTCCGGTGAAAGCAACATTTTTGGCCGGTGAAACCAGCCTTGATACAGAAGAGCTTGGCGGAACCTTCGCAGACCAGCCTAAGTTTGTTTGCGAGTTGTGGATGGTTCGGCTTCAACAAATATGAGGATTTCACATTGGTTTAACGGTTTAACCATGAAAAACTATGAAAAAACTATGAAAAACCATGATTGAAGCATCAAATCTTTGGATTTAACATGATGTTGATACCACCATGAATAAGCATCAAAGTACCATCAGATCATTGGGAACATCATAATATCATCGATCTCCTCGCCCCATACCAGTTCGCAAACTGTTCGTTTAGTGGAGGCTTCGGGAATGCCTTGGTCCAACAATGGATGGTTTATATATGGTATTTGTTAAAAAAAACACCACCAAATATACATGGGGATAGAAAATACAATCGGGGTATGGTACAACAATGTTTCTTAAAAAAAAAAGTTGCTGGATGTTACTGGAGTTGAAGATGCTGTTTTCCAGGAATCAAATCTAGTGCTGTTCCGATTGGCAAAAAGTGGGATGTAGCCATGGGACTCAGGATCGTCCCTTCCTTAAATTTGCCATGCACACCTCTCTTTTAAAAAACTGGTCCCAAAAACCGGGAAGAAAAACAAAACAAAAACATCCTCCACTATCCTCCAGTATCCAGGAAGTTTCCGCATTCTATAGGTTATGTGTGTGATATTATAGATTAGACATGGTTATACATGATCAATCCTATAGATTCTATCTCTCTCGCGCCATCGCCTTCTCGAAGGGAGTATATATTATACACAACATACTGTTTATAACCCATGGCCTATGACTATATAATCACATAAATTACTATGTGTCAATCTATATCCTATAGATATGTTTAGTATCCTATATAGATATAGTATCCTACAGAAAGTAGATAGAACCCTAAATATATATATATATAAATATATATATATATATATGAATATATATATATATATGAATATATATATATATATATATGTGTAAATAAATGTTTATATTGATGGGACCATTAACAGATAATAGATAAGCCATTTATAGATCTTATACCTTAGATTATCCAAGCTCACCTATACATATAAATAAATAAATAAATATATATATATATATATATATATATCTTAATACAATCCAGGAATTGAATGGAATTGATAGATCATTTGCATATCCAGCCAAGACTGTCCATGACTCCCAGCCAAGCAGCTCGGGTTTGAACATGAAGCATCCACCGTTGGCCTGAGGACACTTGCTGCCTCCATCGAAGCCACAGAAGACCTGACCTGCGCTAAAAACGACGGCGACGGCCAGGGTGTTGGCGAAGTTGGACAACATCACCAGGCAAAATATCAGGTTTATGGTATTATATATATATATTATATATATATATATTTATATAAAAATAAATCTATATATGATATATGTGCCATCTATAATATATTCTAAGGTTCACAGTATTACTCATGTACCTATAGTTGATGGATGTTATAACCCTACTTACCAACTGTGGGGGGCATCATATTGTTGGGATCATCAATAGGCTTGAGGTTTAAACCATCTGTGAAACTACCAACATTTTTAGTTTGCAACCCCAGTCGTAAAAACCTACTAGAGTAGTGAAACGGTTCTTTTCTATCTTTTTTGTGGGGTTGCCACAAGGGTTTCTTAACCAACAACTGTTCAAATGGTTTAGTTTAATGATTTAATGATGATTTGATGTGATTTGATGTGATTTGATGTGATTTGATGTGATTTGATATGATTTAGTTGTTTAAGAATGCCACGGATGCGATAATCCCACTCATAAACAATATTTTTTAGGGGGACAGTGTTGGCTACCCGCCGATGGTAAATTTGATGAAACTGGGCAATCAGGTTATGGTATATGATCGGGTTTACAACACTAACATTGTTTCTCGGAAACCGCTCTATGGAGAAACATGTATTCGAATTTCCAAACCCCAAATAAACTCTTCCCCCCTGTCTTATATAATTACCCCCGATTGTATGATCTTTCATGCGCGTAAATCCCCTACGAAAAAACCATGGTTTCTGGGGACTGTTTAAAATTGGGCGGATGGGCTTCATAGGGAGATGAGCCTCTTTGATCTGCAGTAAGGTGGTAGCTTCACCAGGATTCGATCCACATTTCAAACATTGAACGTCACGTATCAAAACGAACATCGAAAAAGAAGTGTGCAACATGATTCAAACATGTTGCAAGGTCCCAAAACTTGGTGAAGTCTACCTTTCAGCTCTGTCTCATGGAGGCTTCCACCATTTGGATGCAAACAAAACATGTTTTTTTTCCCCTACCAAGGAGCTCTGAATGCAGCAGAATTTGGTCTCTTCACCCACCTCGACGCGAAAACGACCGGATGGCCATCGCCAGATGATGCCAAGGGGGTTCCTTCACCCAAACTTGGCGGATGTACTATACAAGTAGGGTAATCTATGGTAATCTGATAAAGCTCTCACAGTAGGGTAATTTTTTCACCCCGATGACCAGTGACCATCCAATCCCCAAAACTGTGATCGCCGAGATGTAGCTGCAGGGGCGCCCGGTTCCAAATGGTTCCAATCCACGGATCAAACCTCCAACCGTCTGCAATCAATAATTGTTTGATTCTCTAACTTCTTGAAGGACAGCGACAGCGCCACCCAAAATATGCTTTTGTGATAAATAATAATCCTAAAGACTCCTAAAGTACAAGATAGGCAAACTGTATTTGCTTTTCTCAGATAAGGATTTTTAGCTATGATGTTGAAGTGTCCATATTGTATCTTCTCCAAGGCGACGTGTTTTTGGATGATGTGCGAAACTCGTGATTTTCCATCGCCAGGAAAGCTATATATACTCTCGGAAACCGCTCTACACGGATATGTGAGGCCAAAGTCCTCAAACTTAGAGGTCTACAATATCCAACCTTGGATATCTATGATATCTTCGCTACATCTAGCTATACGATACCCCCTCCAAAACTCTCTTTGAAACCAAGGATGTTCAGCAATTCGCCACCGGTCACCGGGACACCATGACTTCTCCAGCCACATCTCCGATGGATGCGGTCACGCAAAAGAGCTTTGAGAACCTACCGCTGGGACTACGGATTTCCCGAGCCACGGTGACAGTTCAAAAGGCCCTTGGGATGTGACCTGTTTTTTGATTTTTTGAATAGGGTTTGCCAACTGATTAACTCCAATAGATCATAGCGAAGCCATCAGCGCAAGGTTTTTCACATTGCCATCGATTCCACCTGATTGACACTAAACTATGAACGTGGCGGATGAATGTGAGGGATAAATCTGGTAGATCTATATTCTATATGGATCAAATCGTTTGGTTATTGTTTATGGCCTTGGCTTTACCGCATTAACCACGTGCTTAATATCACTCTTTTAATAACCATACATAGGTGTACAATGATAATATCCCACTATATTCCATTAAAGCTCAAAATGAACTGACCTGCACTGCCAAACTCATGGCGTTCCCATTATATCATCATGTTTGTTGGTTAAATCCCCGTTTTTCCAGGTTAAGAACCATACCAATATCCATTATACAATAACCGTTAATGTTAATTATACATAACTGGGTGTTAGCCATAGCCACAACTGGGTGGGAAAGTATCATCCCCAAATGGTAGGTTTTTCTTGGGTAAGAATCCAAATGATCTTTGTCTTAATCATAAGAAAATGTGGTAAAATACACCATATTCCATTGAATTCCATTAAATCTCACAATGTTCGTTGGTTGAAAAACCATTAATAACCATGAATGGATGTTAGTTGGTCAAATCCTCATTCTTAATACCAATATAATATCCATCAATAACCGTATTAACATACAAATATCTAAATGGTAGAGGAAAGTACATAATGACCCAAGTAAGCATTTACAAACCCAAATATGCTCTAGTTATAAAGCCAAATAACCATACATAAAGTACACCCTAGAGGACCCCGGTCAACCTGTGCTGCCGCTAGGGAACATGGAATCTCCGGACGATGGGTGCGCTTGGCCCAAGGACTCATAACGACTGTAGGCACCATGCTGTGGGTCCTCCATCCTTGGGTTAAGGGTGGCTGGAAATCCAGCAACAATATGGAACCTTTAATGGGAAAAATCATGGGAAAACCATTGGAAAATATGGGAAAATCCACTGAATGGGGATTTATAGCTAGGGAAACTCTCTAGAGATGGAGGTTAAAATGGATGTTTATGGCTAGGGAATTCCCTGACCATATGGGCATTGAAATGGACACACAGCACCTATAAATGGATGATTTTCCAGGAAGAAAGGGGACCCAAGAACTCTTCAAATATCTTCAACCATTTTGTGGCCACGTCACTGGGGGCTTGTTGCTCATAGTTAGCTGTGTTAATCCTATTATGCCAAATGGATCTAAATAGCTAAGCGTGTTAACCCCATTATGGTTCCACGTTTTCACCCAAGTATGATGCATCAATCATGCGGACAGACGATTGGGGAGACGACCCTACGTTCCCATGAAGAAATTATCCAGCAATTCTGTGCCTGCTTTTCCCACTATATATACAGCATTGTTCATAGAACAGGAACATGCACAGTATCTCTCTCTATACATTATATATATATACACATTTTTTTACAGGTACATAATCCTTCTAACACATAATATATATATATATAATCAAATATATATATATATATAATCAAATATATATATATATATATGGATACATGTGTATGTATCTGTTTCATTGTCCCGACGCACCAAGCATCATTGACACTTGCGCTGGTGCCGCGATCTCGGTATCTACCTGACAAAGAGGTGATGATTTTATATACTGTTTGAAATGGGGATTTGACTGGATTTACCTGTTTACATTTATCTTTTTTGGGGGAAACCATCAGTTGAATAATGGTGGCTAAAAGTGCTTGACCCCGACATGGGGATATTGGATGATATTGGTGTTCACATGTGTTCACAGTGTTCGCCAGACTGTCGGAGTTTGGACTTATACACCCACATTGTGGACAATCAAGCATGAATAATCCCTATGGATCCAGCCGTACCTTCTGAGGGAGCATTTGGGCTATGATGTGGGGGTTAGCAGTACTCTTCTCGGGAAGTGTTTGGATCCATCGAAAGGATACAATATTTAATGCAGTATATAAAGTATACATATAATGTATTTAGATATTCAAATCAAAAAACACGCACACATATATTATATATATATATAAGAGCTATATATATATTTATATATATAAACAAATCATATATATATACACATACAAAGAGATGACGGTCTCATGACGCACTCACTGACTTTCTCGAAAAGTCATCTCCAGCTTCCAGCCTAAAATCCCCGCCTTCTGGTCCATCACTTGAGGCACGGGAGCGGCCATGTCGTCGCGGAAATGCTGCGTGTCACTGCGGGAGCCAGGGATGCTGCGGTAGCTGGGCGAGCATCCCGCGATATGATGTAAACGTGAGCAGTTTTCATAGCGATACACATGAAAAAACATATGATTTATGTGTTTAACAGTGACGGAATAATACAGAATATCTATAAAATTCTATAAATGCGAATGCACATGTTGTTGAGGTAATAGTACTTAAGAACTAAGATCCTCAAGGATCCTCAAGGTATATTGCAGCAGAGGGAACTTCTGTCCCAATGATTCCCCAATATTCCCCAAGTCACCATCCACACCCCCCAACCCATCCAAGCAAGATCTTTAAACATGACATGACCCTTCATCCCCATCTTCATGAAAAAACCAAAAGTTGCAACAAATTACTAATTTTACTCCTAACAATCTCCCAAGGCCGAAACTTGAAATCGCAGATTTTTCTCACAAAAATTGACCCAGGCGACCCCTCCCATGCGCAGCCAGGCCTGCTCCTTCAAAAAGCAAATCTTCGAGATGTCAATCTGGAACTGCACGTCTCCAGTCACCGACCTAGGGAAATGGGGCAGAGTGCCGGCCTTTCAGGATTTGATGATCTTATAGATGTTGCAACTGTTGCATAAAATACATTAAAGATACATTAACGTATATTAAAAAATACTACAATCCCTTGTGTTGCATCTGAAAGCTATTAGAAACTATTGAAGTAAAGATATCATGGGACACCGGATGACACCGGGATGCATTAGAGACCCCACTTATCAACCATCACGTGTCACACGCCCAGCCGTGAAACGCTGAAAGAATCGCCAAACCGCATTTGGATGTAACATGTTTTTTTCCCAAGAATAAACCTCCGATTTTGGATAGTCGGATAGCTGCTATTCTATGAACATTTCTAGTAATAATTTGGAATCGTTGATGGTTGTTTTGAGCCACACAGAGGCCATGAGCCTCTAACTTCCCAGGTCTCAAAGCCCAAAGCGATCTGCGACCCGTATAATTACTGGAGGTATTCAAATCGGCCCAAACATTCATGGAATTCCCCAGGATTGGATGGTATTGCACCTCGCTTTTTCCAAACGCAATCACACAACTGGGCCCTCTGCATCTCCACTTCGGTGGGGCATCGTTTCTGGGTAAACTCACCACCTGCCCGGCTGTCTTTAAAAGGAAAATCCCGGGGAACTTCACGTTCCAAATTTGGGGATTTTTTGGGTTCCCAGAGTTTTCCAAATTTGGTGACTTGATGGAACTGGACCCTGGCATCTGTTTCCGGGAACAAAAAAACTGGCACCTGGACACTCTATGCTGGAGCCTTGGGGAATGGGCAATGTGGGATAAACCTTGGCATAGTACAAGGACACACGATTGGATGCGGGTAGCCAACAAGAATGCGATACTGACAAGAGTGAAATGAAGCTCTAAATTTATTTGATGAAGGACCCATAGTCTACAACCAGCATCGAAAGGTGGTGGTACCAACCCATCGACACAATCCGTCAATGTGGATCTTCCACTTTGTGAGGTCATTCTAGACTTCCGATGTCAAAAACATAGCAATGGGAATCCCCTATAAATCGTGGTTTTCCATGGGAAACCATCTGAAAAAATGTGAGACAGTTTTTTCATCACTGATTTCACATTTTCTTCATCGTGTAAGTAGGGATCAATACAATGTTTTGCCCCTGTACAAGCTGGATCAAGCTGGTTTGTAACCCCCATTCACTATAGATATATCTACCATAAACCGTAGCCATAATTAGCCTAGCCTAGTTATGGACCAACTTAAAAAAAAAAAAACGCACCAGATCAAGTGGGGATTTTTCACATACCATCTGGTTATAAAAACGGTACCTATCGAAAACTTGAGAGGGGGAACACGAAAGGTAGGTAAGCAAGAAAGGAACCGAAGAAAAAATGAAGGGGAGAGGGGAGGGAAAAATACATAAAGTGAAGTCTGGTAATTCTTTCCAAAAATATGAAGGGGAGTCTGGTAAAAGCGACTGAAAGGCTTCGGCGATGTGGTTGGGGTTGGTGGTGTGGTGTTGGTGGTGTTGGTGGTGCTGGTGGTGTTGGTGTTGTTGGTGTTGTTGGTATTGGTGTTGTTGGTGTTGTTGGTGGTGGTAGTGTTTCTGGTGTTGTTAGTGTTGTTAGCGTTGTTGGTGTGGTTGGGTTTGTTGGTGGTGTTGGTGTTGTTGGTCGTGTTGTTGGTGTTGGTATTGTTCGTGTTCGTGTTGTTGTTGTTGTTGTTGCTGTTGCTGTTGCTGTTGCTGTTGTTGTTGTTGTTGTCGTCGTCGTTGTTGTTGCTGGTGCTGTTGGTGTTGTTGTTGTTGTTGTTGGTGTTGGTGTTACCTCTGCAGCGTTTTTGCTCGGTTCCGTCGTGGCCGAAAATCGTCAACTCGGTGGTGTTTTCGTGTGTTTTTGCAACTCTCGGAGCAAAAAACACCGTAAATACCGATGTTTTTGGCGGGTCGGAAGCCCAAAACCACGGTATTTACGATGTTTTTTGCCTCTGGTAGTAAAAAGCACGGTATTTAC
>Ga0126342_10020657_pt1 | contig 11056 bp, 9 predicted proteins | sample Cyp1metagenome_FD_92528 | JGI IMG/M metagenome (GOLD analysis project Ga0126342, IMG submission 92528) | Coral microbial communities from Lord Howe Island, Old Settlement Bay, Australia - Cyphastrea 1 metagenome | ecosystem: Host-associated > Invertebrates > Cnidaria > Coral ...
GTGGCGAAGCACCCGCCCAGGAATTGGGTGCAAAGGCAGCGCCAGACCGCACAGGACCAACCACAATGCATTCACGATGACAGAAAGAATTAAATAGCACGAATGATGCACCATCAATTATATATCTTGATTCTATCATAGATTGCTTGATCAAGTAGGTTGATCACCGGATTATGTTGGCCAAAGGATCCCCTGAGGTTGGGGTGGTACGGTACGAACTTGCTTGTCTTTTTGTGAATTCTGGTGGTGAAGAAGTGCAGTTAGAATATGGATATGTTTGGGTGTTTTTTGCCTCGCTCACTTCACCACCAACACAAGCAGCACCATTCAACCATGCAGAATACCAGCAACCGTTTTTGGTACCATGGATTCTGTTTTTGTTTCCGACATGCTGAAATAAACGCTGAAATGGGTCAATTTGCCTTGAGCAAGTACAGTAGATTATGTTGGAAAATTTTCGGACCTCGAGATATCGATGGAGAGAGAGAGAGAGAGATAAATAGATAGATTTCCCTTGAGGTTGGATGGTATGGTACAAGGCTCTAATTTTTTTGGTGAATTCTGGTTGTGAAAAAGTGCAGTTTGAATGTGGTTTGGATATGATCGGACGTTTTTTTCCTATCATTCACCACAGCTGACAAGCACCAGCAGCACTACGCAACCACACTGAATACCAGCAAACAGCTTGCACGATGCAGTTTTCACCATGTTTGTTGTTGAATGGATTCAGCCCTATTTTCCAACATGCTGAAAGAGACACGTACGGTACGGGTAGATTATGTTGGCCAAAATTTCCGAGGTTGGTTGGTACGGTAAAATTTGTTTGTACTCTTTGTGAATTCTGGTGGTGAAAAGTGCAGTTAGAATGGGAATATGTTTGGATGGTTTTTTCCTCATTCATTTCACCACCAACCCAAGCACCACACAACCCCGCACAAAATACCAGCAAACAACTTGCGCAATGCAATTTTCACCATGTTTGTTTTTGCATGGTTTCTGTTCTATTTTCCAACATGCTGAAAGAGACACGTACAGAAGATTATGTTGGACAACAGTTTTCCCAACATTGGTTGGTACTGTAAACTTGTTTGTACTCTTTGTGAATTCTGGTGGTGAAAAGTGCAGTTAGAATGTGGATATGTTTGGATGGTTTTGTTCATCGCTCACTTCACCACCAACACCAGCAGCACCACACAACCGCACAAAATACCAGCAAAAAACTTGCGCAATGCAATTTTGACCATGCTTGTTCTTGCACGGGTTTTGTCCTGTTTTCCAACATGCCGAAAGAGATCCTTACAGTAGATTATGTTAATGTTGGCCAAAGTTTTCCCAAGGTTGGTTGGTACGGTAAAACTTGTCTGTACTGTATTCATATTATTTTCACTTTTATTTTGTATTAGTATCCTATCTATATATATATATTGATATGTTATTGTAGATTGTAAGTGTACTATTTTTAGTATATGTATGGTTTGTGTTTTGTCATACATACATTATTTTATTTGCATTATATTTAATTACTTATATTTATACTATATCTATATCGTATATGTGTTCTTACATATTTATATAGTATTTGTTCTTTATGCTCGTATACATGTATTTTCAAATAAACTATAACACAATATGATTTAATAAAACATAATATCATACAATATGATTTGATATAGAACATACAATACAATACTCTACTATACTACTGTACTACCGTTCTATACTCTATACTCTATACTATCCACTATACAATATATATATATATTACTACATATTATTTACTACATATTATTATATATTACTATATGTTACTATATCCTACTATATATTTATATACATTACTATATATATATAGCTATTTAATACTATAGATTACTATATACTCTTTACTCTAGACTCTATACATTTTTTGTTATATCATGTTATTACGGAATTCCTCATGGTGACCAGCCCAAAGGGCCCAAAGTATCCTCGGCCCAGGGCGAATCACTTGAGCCGACTGGGCTGGGCAGTGGCGCGGATGAATCTTGGGGCACGGGACTCAGATCATCGCAACATTTGTGGTGAAAGATGCGAAAATAAGGGGAACATATGAGACACATATGGTAATATGTGTGGTGGAATATGGTAAAATAGAAACCAAATCATCAAGTGTTTGACTTTAACAAAATCATCAATTTTTGCTTTTTGAGGTAGCAGAGTTCGGTTCCGAAGAATGTTTGGGTTCCTCTTTTCCAACAAAAGTTACCCTGATCAGGTGGGAAAAAAACATGGTGCTCAGCTGAAGTGGGAACTTATTCGTGGACTTCCACGAGAATTTCCGTGGATTTCTGGGATCCTATTTCCAGGGGTATTACCCTCTGGTAAACTAACATAGCTATGGAAAATCACCATTTTTAATGGGAAAATTCACTATAAATGGCCATTTTTAATAGCTACGTTAAATTACCAGAGGGTACACAAAGGTTGATCAATGACCTGGTCCTAGTTCAACCCCAACTTTTTTCGCCAACGGGATGGAATCTCCAACAGATAGTTAAAAGTGATGTTGAAAAACGCCCAAAAGTGGACCCGTTACCAGCCCGTGTTACGTATTACGTATAGAATCGAATACAATTACATACATCATCATACATCTAATCTGTGAAAACATAATTTTGATTTTCTTCAAACTTCCCTTGATAGATGATTCGGAGTCAGAATTTCAGAACCGACCCACGGATAATGAGTATTTTTTGCAAATTATATTATATATACACACAGTATTGTGTATTGTTGTATACATACAGTAACATATGTATCCATAGTTTTAGGGGGCCCATATCCCAACTTGTGTGATTTATTATCATAGTTATCTCTGAGTATTACATACGTAGAAAAACTATTATAGTTATCATATATCATATTTATCATATATCATATGTCTCATATATCATATTTATGAAACCATTACACATATATATATATATATGATATACATAAGTTGACTAGTTTCACATATAACCATCACATATAACCCTTACATATATATATATATATAAAACCCTATAAAACCATATAAAACCATATAAAACCATATAAAACCATATAAAACCATATAACACCATGTAACACCATGTATAACCATATACAACCATATGTAATCATGATGTTTTATAACCATATAAACACTACCATTACATATATAGTTATATTAGTTATATTATAATGGTCATAATGGTCATAGTGGTCATAATGGTCATAGTATTACGTAAGTATATAGTATATATGACAATAATGACCATAGTAAATGCATAACCATAATTGGTATAAATACCCATAGATGTATATACATATATGTATTACATATCACCATAATCATTAGTGTATATATATATCCCATCAACTATATATAACCGTAATCATCGTATATATGACCATATCATTATGGTTGACCACAGTTATACCCATAAGACTGACTCCACCTCCACCTGCAGCGCCGATCCCTGCGACCAAGGGTCCTGGTGAGGCTCAGCTCTTGCAAGATCTGGGCGATGCGGCTTTGAAACACAAAGCCCAGTGTTTTAGCAGCAGATGTGAAAAGGACTCCCAAGGGTCCAGTTGGGGTTAATGGGTATATGTATATACTACGTATACATACAGCACATATATATATATATATATGTGTACACATATACACACACACACACATATACATACATATATATATATATATATATCTATACACATGCACTCCATGTATACATATATATATATATATCTATACACACGCACTCCATGTATATATATATATATATTATACACACCATATATTACATAGATCACATGATTTACCCAGACATTACCATGTCGCACGGCTCAGGTGGAGCGCTCAGGATGTGTCGCTCTTCACCTGGAGCTTCGCCACGCTGCAAACGTGGCATCCGGTGCTTCATGAGGTGATGCACGAAGGGATGCAGCAAGAAATCTGGGTCAACAGCCTCTAGTAGTGGTGTGAAATGGGGTTATGAAGGGGACAGTACTTATTACATCTTATTACCATAGTGACGCAACTTACAGTAACTAAGAATATTTCTGGAATGAGATAAGCCTCCACTGTTGTCAAACGCGGCTAGCTGGGAAATGCACGAGGAAATTGGGGGATCTTCCAGCACGCCATGTGACATAAAAAGCAGAGGGCAAACTGTTAGCCACCTATTACAGAGGACAACATACTTCAACTATCCTCTGGTAATTTAACATAGCTATTGAAAATGGCCATTTATAGTTGATTTTCCCATTAAAAAATGCCATTTTCAATAGCTATGTTAAATTACCAGAGGGTAGTCTTCAAACAATGATTGTTCGGGTAGCCAGCTATGGCTCAGAAATGGGGTACCTCTGTGAAACCACCATTTCTTGGCAAGTCAACCGTCCCAACATATCCCCACAATGGGGGTCAATCGATTTGAGTTCTACACACATGGGCTTTTACCCACCTCAATCATAAATTGCACCCACCTATGATGAGGCGAAGTTCTGTGGTATCACATGATAGGGATTGAACCGGCATCAACTGAGGAGGACTGAACCAATACGTGTGTTCCACATGTCTCATGTGATGGCTGTCAACTGAGGATTATCTAATAATTTTGAAAGTCAATTGGTGGTCCTTTGTCGCAAATCGGATGCTCACCACCAACCAGTCAGTACTGTAAACAAAAAGAAAGGGAACCCATGGACAAGACCGGGTATTATTGTAGTGAAATTAGTCAACACCAAAGACTTAGTTTTGGGCACAGGCACCCAGTATAGTAGTATAGAATACAATAGCTAATCATCCTGGAGTAGAGTATGCCCAACTTTGAGTATCCCTCAGGGCGTTGTTTGAATATCGCAATGTGGGAAAGCCAGCAATGGGGATTTGCGTTGGCTTTATCAAGATGCTGTTTTTATGCCAAACATCATTGGGAAAATATGGGAAACACACCTATACTACCCTCTGGTTATTTAACATAGCCATGGAAAATGGCCCATTTATAGATGGTTTACCTATTAAAAATGGGCGGATCTTTCCATGGCGAACTGTGAGTCATAACCAGATGGTATCTGGATCTACATCTTTTTTTCGGGAAACTCATGGGATATGACTAGCTGCAGCTTCGAGGGAGGCTCTCAATAAAGTTGGGCCTCATTTCCGGTGGAAAACTGGACCAAGCCAATTTTCATGTTGGTTCCTGCATGACGCTTTCTTTCCAAAACCGGATTATATAATAGTCAGTCATATATTATTCATATTGTGCAAGTGATCATATACACTCTGCAGAATATAAACCATGGCATTTTTAACAGGAACATTATTATAAACCGTGGATTTTGGGACCTATTCTCGGCACCATGGGCAGGTTCGTGTCGCAGCTCTCAGACAGGCGCTGAAGATGGATTGGGGAGGGAAGTAAGAAAGTTGGCAATACCATATATGCCCAATACAATTTCTGAAAGATCTCGTCTGCCAAAATGTTACTCATTGATACTTCTTCTTCGCTTTGGGCGCTTTGGTTTGTGGTCACAAGCCGCCAACTCAGATTTGCCGCTACACGGCGAGTCTTCCGCATTATGGAAAAAGAGTGATTTCATTTAAGAGTGCTTTTTGATGATTTTGATCCAACAAAACTTATGAATGATGATTCTTGATCCAAAAAAATCTTTAGAAATGCTCTAGAAATCTTTAGATGTTTTGATCCTTTTTCTTTTCGGATTTTCCGTTTGATTCGGAGCGCCGGCGCCTACAGGGACGCTCCAACTTGCAGAACTTCGGTGAGCAGGTGGGGCTAATTCGCAACCCTCCGGTAATAATTCTTTTCCGTTTGCTATGGAAAAGTCATGATCCATCAGAATCCATCACCATTTGATGATGTAAATCATCGAAGTCAACGGGCCTATTAAAACAGATCCAGATACCATCTGGTTATGACTCACAGTTCGCCATGGAAAGATCCAACCATTTTAAATAGGTAAACCATCTATAAATGGGCAATCATAGAATTGGATGATGGGAAAATTTACAGGAAAGACCTATATTTGATGGTAACAACCATGGTTTTGTGTAGATTTTCCCTTAAACCAATCCATTGACGCAACTTTCCATAGAACTGTTAAATTACAGGGATTCATACGGATGATCAGGGAAAATCGTGGAACATCTGCATCGCATGGTACGTTTTACATGCCAATCAGAGCCGGCGCTTCCTGTTCACCAGGAACCATCATGATCCATGATCGAAATCACTAACCCATTACAACACGCAGCATTTTCTAAAAGCCCCCCCAGCTTTTCCATCATCGACAGATCACAGGATCTCTCCAATTTCACCTGGGGTTTGGGCCTCGGAAGCCGACGACTTGCCGATCTTGGTGCATTTTCTGCGTAGCTTCGGAGAAGTTGCGCCTAAGAAACGAACTTGGCTTGATTTTTCCAGGTTTTTTAGGGTTTACTGTCATTTTCCAGTGATACTATACTATGGATGACACCCACCGTACTTAGGGTTTACCGACATTTTTCAGGTTTAGTGCCCATCTGAGGTCTAGCCAAGTTGCAGATCAGGGACCAAGAATTGATGAAGATGGTTGGCAAAGAGGTCTTTGGGCAGCTGAGGGTTGTGCTAAGTGGCCTTGTCCAAAAAGGGCCCAAAATGTTTCCATTTTTCAATTAGGAAACAGCCCATTTTTTCCATGGTGGATTCTTTGGGGGCCAGCCCATCAGGTGGATTCGAAAACCACACCATTGAGGTGAGCAAAAACTGTTTAAAAATCTTGCATTGAGATTAGACATAAATGACATTAGACATGGAAATGGTTGTATCTAAACTTTGGTAATCCAAGCTGGCAAGCCGGACAAGCCTCAAAAAATTCATCGGAAAATGGAGAGAAATCAGATCCGAGTCCCAGGAAGCCCTGGTTTCGGATGGAATCTATGCATTTTAGGGTCAGATTATTGTGGGCATTTAATGGATAGTATATATATATATATATATAAATGCCCGTTTGATGATGATTACTGCAAACATAACGCAGAGTCTTAGAGTCTTCGATGATTCATCTTTGATTTTTAAGGGATGAGCAGAATCCAGCTGCATTTTTTCCTAATCGGAAAGCGCAGGTCGAAGCAAAGCTCTTCGAGTTCAGCCATATGGGATTGGTGTGCTCCTTGGCATGACCGGGTTAAGCCGGTTAAGCCTCGCAGATGTAGAATCAGAACATATACAGAACATATACAGAATAGGTAACCAAATAACCGTCACCGCTACCGGGTAGATTCGGTCAAAGAGAATGTGAAGATGATTGAAGATTATTGATTGAACTCGTTGATTCAGAATGTCACTTTATGTCATGTCAGTCCTGACTTGTTTGCTTTCGTGGGCTGTCCATTTGATAGAATCCCCTCATCAAGCAGCGACGCTACCATCCTGCTGACAGGATCACTCCATCTGAATCACACCTGACAATGACACAACCAGAAATGTCCCTGGAATCCTGGTGAGTACAGTAAGGGGAACTATCCCCAAATGGCCCAACAATTCAGCCTGAAATACCCAAATGTTTGCCCAGATTTTTATCATGGTCCGAGGCTCCAAAACGGCAGACTTTTTCAGGTTGCTGAATCACCAGCAAGTCTGCGGAAATGTGGACTTCTACAGCGGATCCATGTCCCATTTGTTGAGAAAAATGACACTTTGGAAAATATTTATAATGTTCATTCATGTTCATTATATCCGTGGATTTCCCCTATGAGCTTTGCATCTTTCCCCACCTGCCAGGTGAGGGTCTCTAGATTTTAACAAAGGTGCAACTCCTTTTCCTCCTTACCCGCCTACTCCGCTGTCTTGTGGACCTCTCATCTTCTTCATCTCCTCTGGCAGCTGCTGATGCTGTGGGCCTCGCCTGTACCCGAACACCACATCGCCAGCTCCGGATGCAGCGGGCCCAAACACATGCCAAAGAGAATGCCAGACATAATGCCAGATAGACTGTCACAAAGGATGTCAGAAAGAATGTCAGAACAGATGCCAGATAGAATGTCAGAATATATGCTAGAAAGTATGTCAGAATAGATGCCAGAAAGAATATCAGAGTATATGCCAGAAAGAATGTCAGGATATGTAATATATAATCCTCTCTACCTATTACTAAAACCCCCTCCCCCCAAATGGTAAACACGGTGATCTATTTTTATTATTAGATATTATTAGGGGGTATTTAGTATTAGGGTGCCCCTAATATTGGAATGAAAACCATAATAAAAATAAAAGCAACTCGATTTCAAATTTGATTAAATTCCTTATTAAACTCTATAAAAGATTTTGCCAAAAACTGGATTTCGATGCTGTCCCTTAATATTCCAATGAAAACCTGAATAATAAACATAAAAAACGCGATTTCAAATTTGATTAAATCCCTTATTAGAATCTATATAAAATATTGCCAAAAACTGGATTTCGAAGCTTTCCCCTAATATTCCAATGAAAACCTTAATGATAAAAATAACAAATAAAACTTGTGAGATGGGACCCTATTTATAAAACCTCCAGGTGGCAATCTATTTTTATCAATGGGGGGTTATTGTTTCACCATCCTGTTCTCCTATTGATTCTCAATTACCACAATTAAGAATCCAATTGTGCCCAACAAAAAAAAACGAAGTGCCACACCAATCCTATTTTTTAATTTGGGGGAGTTTTAGTAATAGGAAGAAGGAATTACACACATACATACATATATATATATATATATATATTATGCCATACATACTTCCAGATGATATGTCAGAAACTATGCCGGAATAATTTGTCAGGGTGGGGATCACTGGAAGTAAAATTGTTTTGTTGATGACATTCCCCCAAACACATCCCCTTTAATCCCTACTTGGATGTGCATCCCACTTCTAGTAAGTGGTTTATAACCCATATACAACATATAATCTCATACATGGCGATATTCCATCAATCTAACATAATCTAAATGTTTCTTCACCCATTTCTAAGTGGGATGCACCTGCCAGGCACCATCTGGGGCTTTGCCAGCCTTCGTCTGGCAACTCCTTTTCTTTCTCGGGCCAGACTGGGGACTGGATGATGCCCTGGGTCGTTGTGGACGAAGAATGAGTTGATGGGTTGATTCCATCCCAGCTGGAATGATGATCCAAAATGAGTTGGTCTCTTGTTTTCACGGGGTGTAACAAGAGAGCAGTGTATTTTTTTGGGCTATTTGATGAAGGCATGATTATATGAGAATGCTGCTTCACTATATCAATATTTGTTGGCTGGTGGGGTATTTCTAGTTGGCAAGTTAAACTTGCTAAAAGTTAAAACCCAATAGTTGTTGGACGAGGCTGAAAAACACCGTTTTTTTCTCAGACCACAATGGATCTCTGAAGCACAGGGGTTGATACATGTCTGAATGCAAAAATGTGAAGCATCACCAGGGTTTCTCCAACATATTGTAGGTGAATGATTCTCTCAAATTCTCAAGAGGTGGGGGTGATTTTAGCCATTTTCTTTATTTTCTTCGCGAACATGTCCCTTGTATCTGAGTGTTGGGAGCAACCCTCACCCTAGTTCAACTAATTATCACTAATCAACACTAGTCAAGTAATTCATATTAGCTGAATTAACTCACATTAACCCTTGATTTATGGGCCATTAACATTCACCCATTTCTAGGAATCGATGGTTGCTAAAGTTGCTTCCTGGCTTGGGTTTCCCCGCATTTCGTGGCATCACATGTCGAGCGTCGTCGTCAGAGGCACTTGATCACATCAGAGCTAGCAACGTGAGGACGTCCGACGGTCGATCCGGTCGTTTCCTGCAGATCTTCTGCCATGGAAATCACCATGTTGAATAGGTAAACCATCTATTTCGATTAGGGCCATCTATACCATGGCTATGTTTGCTAGTCACATGTTGTCACGGGAAAAAGTGGTCACAGTTTGCTACAAATTCTCATCGTTGAAGTTGTCATTCTTTGCTCGAACTTGTCATCATTTGGTAGACTGGTTGGTGGCTTGGAACATTTTTTTTCCATTGGGAATGTCATCATCCCAACTCCCAACTGACGAAGTCATATTTTTCAGAGGGGTAGGTCCAACCACCAATCAGTTATGTATATAGGTATTATAGGTATTATAACCACTATTATGATATAATCCCATTATTGATGATTATCCCATTATAATCCCATTATAGATATATTATTAACCATTATTGACCAACCAGGTAGAGTTTGTCAACCAGGGGTCGCTGCCTGGGATGGGAGAATGGTCTGGTTCAACAATTCTGTGGAGGCAGTGAAACTGACACAACGCACGCGCGTCCGTTTCAGAGAGAAATGCTGGTGTTAGGTTCCCGAACACAAAAAATGATTTCCCGTGTTTGGTGAAGAGTTTATACATATATATATATATAATATGGCAAAATGATGCAACATGAACATTTTTGAACCAGACCCGCTGGGATGTTTCTGATACAGGCACATGAATTGAAATATTAGGTTATATATGTATTTACCTACAGTAGCATATCATATCTGTCACTATTTGTCCATTATACCATATATCATATCATATCATATCATATCATATCATATCATATCACCACATATATGTATTATACCATATCATATCATTATTTACCATATATATATGTATTTACCATATCATATCTGTCACCATACACACTGCATATTGCGAGTTTTCTTTTGACGCATTGGTCCCACGGTGGCTTATTGGGGGGCTGTAGCATGGTGGCCTATGTTGGCCTAAGCTCCACGCGAAAGATGCACAGAAGGTTGACCTTAGTAGGGTGATAAGGGAGTAACATGGTATACATATATAATATACAATATGATATAATATGATTTAATATGATATGATATATATATATACACTATAATATATATATATACTATAGTATATATATACACTATAATATATATATATATACTATAGTATATATATACACTATAATATATATATACTATAATATATATATACACTATAATATACATAAATATATATACTATAATA
>Ga0126342_10020658_pt1 | contig 11056 bp, 8 predicted proteins | sample Cyp1metagenome_FD_92528 | JGI IMG/M metagenome (GOLD analysis project Ga0126342, IMG submission 92528) | Coral microbial communities from Lord Howe Island, Old Settlement Bay, Australia - Cyphastrea 1 metagenome | ecosystem: Host-associated > Invertebrates > Cnidaria > Coral ...
ATGTATGTATGGTAATGTATGTATGGTAATGTATGTATGGTAATGTATGTATGGTAATGTATGTATGGTAATGTATGTATGTTAATGTATGTATGGTAATGTATGTATGTATGTATGTATGTTAATGTATGTATGTATGTATGTATGTATGTATGTATGTATGTATGTATGTATGTATGTAGTGTGTATTTTTCTTTTTGTTTATATATTTATATATACAGATATTATTATCTATTGATATTTTGCAATATCATACATACATCCATATACATATTTATATATATATGGAGAGACAGAGAGAGAGATAGAGAGACTTTGATAATGTAGTTAACCGCATATATTGGAAATCAAGTGGAAACATCTTCAGTCCCAAATGACTACCAGAAGATTGCTGGGTTTTGGCCGACTATTTTTGCCACCCCCAAAAAAAATATATGCAGAAATTTATCCCATATGCTCCATGTATGGGATATTTACCAACATTTGCCCTGATAATCACCCAGTTTTGTAGGCAAATATACCATACATGGAGCAGATGGGTATGTTCCATGTTTCATCTTGGTTTTCTCAACGATTGAAACCCCATGGTCCAGTCTTTTAGGCGATACGCCCGTCTCCTTGAGCCACGGCGATGAAATCTTGCTCTTCACCGGGGCCTCGGACGGGCAGCCGGGGAGACCAGGGGAGCCTTGGTGTTTGATGGTTAAAACATGGGGAAAAAAAAGGTAAAGTGTAGGAACATGTTTTTTAATAAAAAAAATATAATTTCTTTGTATGAATGTAGGAACATTAATGTTGTTTACTTCAGAATGTATCATTTTTTTCATATAACATGTGATTTGAGGGTTTAAAATGAGGAGACCCCAATAGCTGGATGGTTTAATTTATGCAAAAACCGAAAATAAAGTGGATGATAACTGGGGTAGCCCCATTTTAGGAAACCTTCATTTAGCCTTTGGTGAATGTCTTATATTATATTATACTATATGATGCTGTATTATATCATTTTATATTATTGTATTCACAGTTCGACCCTGAAAGATTTCATATTCCATATTAGCAATATAGCTTCATACACGATCATATATTATTGCTTATATCAATTATCCTCTGGTGAATTTTCCAAGTTCGACCCTGAAAATCTTACCCATTTGGATAGTGGTTTCACTATAATCTTCCAACCACGATGACTGCCAGGGTCAAACTGTTAATTTTCCTGGAGGTTGTTTTTTAAAGAATATGTTGTGGTTTTGATCGTGTAATTTCATGTGTTTTACCATGTTTTACCCAATTTATCAACATTAGAAAATTTGATCAAAAAAAAAGGAAGTGGGGAGATAGTTAATGGAATTGGATCTTGCTGCAGAAAAAAAGGGCGGTTCCCACTGTGACATCCACTTTTGGATCCTGAGAAGAGGCTTTTGAGTGTCATTTCTACGGATCCAAAAGTGGATACCAGTCATGACCCAGTCATGCATATTGCCACATTTTGCCTCCCACGTCTATCCAGAGGATTTTCTAAACTGGTCACATTCCTGTAGTCAAATTATATATTCAGTTATATACAGTATTTGAAGTCAAAAGGCAAACTCTTTAGTCCAAGAAAATAGTGTCACCAGTTTAGTCCCTTTAAAGCCCCTTGACTGAAGATAAACTCTGGTGAACTAAAATAAGTATGGAACATCACTATTTTTTGAATGGGTAAATCAACTATAAATCAACTATAAATGGCCATTTTCGATAGCTATGAGATGGTAAATCAACTATAAATGGCCATCAACATAAATCAACATAAATCAACATAAATAAACTGTAAAAATGTTAGTAAACTCTATTGTTTGTCCCTTTTTTAACGGGAAAGCTCTTGTCGGCTCTTCCTGTCGGCTCCTCCAGGATTGCACCCCAGATGGCCCCGAAAATCTTGGAACACTCAAGTGGCGCCTCGGCCAGAGTCCTAAAGAGGCAAAAACTCGTTGTAACGATAAATAGTAATTGTTATTAATGATGATTAATGGTAACTAATGATTATTAATGGTGATTAATGGAAAAGGATCTAGAAATCTAGGTCAATCTAAGATTGGCAATGAAATGAATATAAATCAGATACGTTTTTCGTTGGACTGTCTCTGCTTCCTGCTTCTACCTTACAACTGGGACGATTCTGAAAAAAACTGGGATTATTATCTGGTTGGTGGTTTGGAACATCTTTTATTTTTCCATATATTGGGAATAATAACCCCAACTGACGAACTCATATTTTTTCAGAGGGGTAGGTCAAGCACCAACCAGTTATGGATTCTTCATCGCTTATTAACAGGGGTGAACTGCCAAGTAATGTGTCTGTGGTTGGACAGTGAGAAGCCTATAAGTTAGTGGATTTCCATCGTTTTGGTCGAAGCTTCTAGGCAGCAAAGTCATCAGGGAGCAATGTCTCAATGCGGACACTGTACTCACTTGTTTTGCATGCGTATTTGAAGGATTTCTACACTGTCCTTCTGACAGTGTAGGTAAAGTAGATGGTTTAGATGGTTGAGTAAAAAATAACGGATAGCCACTATGGTTCCATTGGTACTCGTACGGCATGTTGCTTCGATTTGGGCCCCCATATCGGATATGGGCAGATCACAGAGATCATATCCAGTGAAACACGAGTTTAGATAATTTTCGGATGTGTTAGGTATTCCCAAAGAGTCCACGTCGAGGTTTAACCATGTCTTATGTCAGCGTCGGGGTCTAACCACATACCATGTTCAGATATCATGTTGATGCAACTGCTGCCAAGTCGCGCTATTTCTTTCTGGCTCTTACAGGCATTTTGCCTTTTGTATATTAAAATCATAGGCATTTTACCTTTTGTATATTAAAATCATAATCCATGTTGATCCATGTGTTTTTTTCAAAATTACGGGAATATTCCTCTGCAAAGAAGGTTGCGCAGCAAGCCCTCCTGTCCTGCCTGTCCTGCCTGTCCTGCCTGTCCTGCAAGGCGATTCATTCAAAGTGACAGTCGAATCAAGGAGAAGATGGGTGGAAACGATGCGGTACTCAGAGATGGGCCATGCAGTCAGTTCACTGGTTAACATTCCCTTTATAACCCAGTTATAATGGGATTCTAAGTCATTAATGAACCAGTCAAGTAATTGCCCAACGAAGTTTCAGTACGGTTTTGCGTCATTTTTTCCCAGTGGGAAATTCACTACTTGAGGAATCTCCAAGTTAAGCAGTTTTAGTGGGCTGAGCTCTTCACAAACCCATGTCGGGTGGTTAGTTTGGTGCGTGTTTCAGTAGTACCTGATACTACTTGGTTTATTGAAGATAATTACGGGCCATACGGATGCTGGGATACCTAATACCCTCTGGTAATTTAACATAGCTATTGAAAATGACCATTAATAGTGAATAGTGGATTTTCCCATTAAAAATGGTGATTTTCCATAGCTATGTTAGTTTACCAGAGGGTAATCATAAGTCATTCATGGTAAATGTTCGGATTTCCCATGAAATAAACCAACCATTTTATTTTCGGATTTCCCCCCTTGAACTCACCAACAAAAATATGGGTCTTCACCCCAAAACAATTGTTGAGAATTGGAACGGCTGGGATCATAGGACTGCTGGCGATGGTGATGGTTATACTAATGATCAATGATGGTTAATAACTGATGATGATGATGATGATGATGATGATCACCATCATCATCCACATGTCTAGTGTTCATGCTTCTAATTACCCAGCTCCAGCTGTTTTCAGACCAATGCGGTTTGATCTTCGCAGATGTAAGCGTTTCAACAAATCCAAACCCTCCAACATCCGCCAATTGCAAATGAACTCTAACTTCTTAAATGATTTCGAACAGCAAAACGAGCTGGTGACATTATTTCTGTGGACACCTGGCTTCATTTTTTGGATCTTGAGGATCCGGTCTTGGACAATGATACCATCAGAAACGTCAGGTGCGAATTGGTCTGAGTCATTGGGCGGTTTGTTGACCCGCGTTGCGCCAGGCATGTCATTTTCAGAAACAATCCAAGCTAGAAATTCTTAGTCAGATGGGATTACAAGATGGTGCCCCCCTTGAGAAAACCATTGGAAAATTGTGATTTGTTCATCCATGATGATTTCATGGGATGTATAGCTGATTTATGATAGACAAGTTGATGAACACAACTCTAATATCGATTGTATTTACAGTAGATATATCAAGATTTTTTTCGAACTAGTTCATGGGGTTATAACCCAACTCATAATTGAGGGGGCACTACTCTGCATTATAACTAGTTTGCAACTAGGGGAAACCTTACCCGTGAATGCTGAGTTTCTCGTGTGGGGACTAATGTGGAAAACCATGGAGGTATGTATATACCAATCATAAACCAATACTGGTTGGTGGTTTGGAACATGTTTTATTTTCCCATATATTGGGAATAATAATCCCAACCGACTTTCATATTTTTCAGAGGGGTAGGTCAACCACCAATCAGAATAAGATACCAATCATATACCATAAAGCCAGGAGGGTCCTATGAATTCCACCTGAAATCCAAATCCCAAGCATACCCGCCATACCATTCACAGCATGCACCGAATTCGGCTCAGAAAGCCCATGATCGCAACGAGAATCAAGTGGAGTTGACCACTGGGTTTATCAATGTTTATCAGACCCCTTCCCCTGAATCGTGAACCAATCGAAACCCTGAAGATGTGGGCATTTAATGGTACTGTGATGATGTATTGTGCATACTGGCATCTAATGGATAGAAACCCTGAAGATATTTGATCTGATTTGATCTCTGTGGGCATAGAAAATTGCATTTTCTACATGCTCTTTGGCATTCAATGCACCATTTGGGTATCAGATCTTCGTCCCGCAGGCCAGCCCAAAAGGACATTAGTCCAAGGTGTGGTGGTGGATGATGGTGGAGCGGGCGAAGATGGGCTATCAGCACAAAAGGTGGTCCCATGAAAATATCATGTGGGATTTAATGTGCTACAGCCCAATTCTAAACCATCCCATGATTTATATGCGCATTTTTATGTGATTTCAACCATGGCCCAAATGGTAGGTTTATTAGTGGGTTTATGACATTATCTATTAGATTATTTATTAGTGTCAACCCTGGATTAATAAACCCCTAGGCTGCTTAATTGGGAGGGTACCATTTATGTATTTGGAGGGTACCCCCTAATTAATAAACCATGGTTTATTAATCCGGGGTTGACATTATATACTGGAGAGATTTCATGAATTCCCGCAGTTGATCGACAAGTTCTGGGGGTCAATCAGTGATAAACGGAAAAGAAAGGGGGGGGGTAGAAAACTCGAAGCCCCTGGACTCCTGGACCATGACTAATCATTATGGTTCTGAACCAGACATTTTCAGATAGCCAATGTTGGTCCAATTTTGACCCAGAGCAAAAGTCATTACGGCAGGAAAAGCTACGCAACTACGGCGTGTTGAGGGTTTCAATACTCTGTAGAGATTCTCCCTTTCCCACCTGCCTGTAAGGAGCCTTTGGCAGAAACCAATGCAGGATTGAAGAAGGTGAAGGCAGAAGCCTTGGCAGAACCCAACGATCACAAGATGGAGGATCCCCTTCCTCAGCGCTCGCTGAAGCGTGTGAAGACACCGATTAAGATTGAGCATGGACCGGTTGGCCTTGAACCTAAGGTGAAAACCGAACTTGTGCCAGAAGAAATGAAAACATTGCCGAAGGTAAAGAGAGAGCCGAAGGTGAAAACTGAAATTCCATGAAACTTGGGATGATATCAATGTGACCCATATTGTTTCAAGGGGTTGGAACCACCAATCATCTCCGTTGCTTTAGTTCTTGGCAACCTCGGCCCAGTAGCTGAATTTGGTGAGAAACAAAAACCAGCATCATGGAATTGGTTGGGTTGAAGGGAACATGAACAGGAAATCGTTGTCACCCCAAACCCCTAATATTAAACATCCCTAAATTGTCCCAAATATGTCGGAGTAAATCCCATATTGCTATATTAAACCATGGTTTCTGGAGAGGTGTTTAATATTCGGGGGATGGGATGGGATGGAATTTCTTTTGTGAACACCACAAAACGATCCATCGAAAGCAGAACAGTTAGAATTTTCCCAGACGATGCTGAAAAAGCTTCATCCTGGCTGAATCAAATACGACCAGCTTTCAACCCCTGCTGGTTATACTACCCATAAACTGGGAATCTTCTTAACCAATCAGTTATAGTGAACTCAGGGTGCTGCCGCCTTTTATTGTTTGTTTCTGAACGCCACTATAGGGTGGTGCCCCCGTTCGATTGCCAAGTTGATTTATCTCTAACTAGGACACGAGTAGATATGGCTATGGGTCAATACCTATAGATACATTTTTAGTGGGTTATTCACATCCATAAATCCCAGCTATTTTGATGTGAACAGAAGGGGTACCAGGTTTTGACACACTGCCATATATAAATCCCATCAGTTTGCTGGTTACATCCACCCTGTTATAGCCATTGAATTCCCCCAATCCACTTCTCAGGGCGATGGGTGTGAGCCTCAGAGACGGAATGCGGAATCCGATGTCGCTATAGCGACTGGGGTTCGTGGGATGTGTTTGTTGCTACAAATGGAGAAGTATATCGATTTTATTTAGATTTACCATTTGGTTATTTAACATAGCCATGGAAAATGGCACATTTATAGATGGTTTACCTATTAGAAATTGTGATTTTCCATGGCTATGTTAAATAACCAGAGGGTATACAAGGTGGTGCCCCAGTTCGTTAGCTAAGTTGGTTTCTAACTATTTGTAACTAGGTTTGCGGAGGTTATATCGAACTAGTTAATGGGGATTATGAACCTACTTATAACTGGGGAGTACCACCTTGTATAGCCTGAGCAGCGAAACTTTGAGTTGTTCGTACAATTGTTCAGATTGGCAATGGTTAGCGGTTCACAGACTTGTGGTTTTGGGAATCTGGGAGCCGCTACGAATTGCTCTGTATCCAAGCTTCATCAAGTTTCACCAGTAGCCAGGCCTCAGAAACAGTTCATACACAGTCACCAACAGCCCAATGAAGTTTGGGGTGGGCTACCTTTCAGAGGTCCCAGCAATTGGGCGGTTGTTCGGCTTCAAGGGTTTGGCGCGCACCACATCATCAGAGATAATGAGGTGATTCAAAAAAGAACAACACCAACTGGGTATACCCTGGTTTTTTGGGGTATAGATGGTGCCCGGATGGTTGGTTGCTGGGGATGCTTTATGGATCTTTATGGCATGTTTTTTTTCTATGTGACCTTGAACGGCATGTGACCAGTTGTGTTTCAGTCATGTGGTGAAATTGATGGCGCTCAGTTGGGACACCTCGTTTCAGTCAGCTGGAGAGACCAGGACAAAAAACGCCACGGAAGATGGGTTTTTTTCCGACGAAAAGAGTGCAGCGTGCAGCATTTATCTGGGTAAATTTCATCACGACCTCACTGCGACCGAACCCTGGAATCATGGTTAATAAGGGAAATCATCCCCAAATGGCCTTAATTCAGGTTAGTGAATTATTATAACTTACCATGATTTATGTGTTGGATCTTTTTTTTGGGGCTGGTTGTTTCGGGGGCTGATTGTTCAAATGATTACTTCCATCACCGAGAATCCCCCCATTTGTTTGATATGTGATGTTTGGATAGCACCTGTCTCCATTTCTCCAGGTCTGGAGAAAGCCTCCCAAAAGCATCGCTACACCTGTCTCGGGCAGGCCAAATGGCCAAACATGTGGAACCAGATGCAGGGTGCCTAGAGGATTCTGTTGGCATCTATAGACCCTACAATAGGCTATATTCAAATGCAAACAATGATTCATAATTTGAGACATATCAAAACTATCTACTCAGACCCTCGAAATATCCAAAAGGAAATGGTAAACAATTGGTAAATATACGTGTATATATTTATATAATAAATAAATAAATAGATAACCCCATTGTTTTAGGTCCTTGGATAGTCTAGGTAAATAGCTCTATAGCATGTTGTTTGCCGAAAAACATCCATCAGTACATTGCCACTTTTCGGTTTCACCGTTTCACCATGGCTGAAGAGAATACCCTCTGGCATACAAAAAGCGAACTGGAAAATTATCATCTTCAATAGGTAAATGAACTATAAATATCCATAAATGGGCCATGTCGGCCATGTTCAATGTCAGACACTGTAAGAAATCATCAGAGGGTATATCCCAGTAAATCCCATGAAAGATCCCATTAAGTCACCATGAAATCCCATTGAAATCCCTATTAAATCCCATTTCGTCAGCTATTTACCAGAGAATTTCATGGAGACGACCTCTACGCTGCGCTGATTGGAACGACATGGAACAACGGCAAGGACTCGCCAGGTGATCAGATCTTTCCGACCAGGAGTAACCTGGAGCCTCGGCTTGACAGCTCCAAGTTTTGGCAGATGTCTTTTGACCAATATATGGCTGGGATATTTCAATATATTTCACATATATATATATTATACCCTCTGGTAAACTAACATAACTATGGAAAATCATCGTTTTTAATGGGAAAATCTACTATAAATGGCAATTTTCAATAACTATGTTAGTTTACCAGAGGGTAATTGGTGCGTAATATTCTTAGCACCCACATATTATCGTGGATGCACCTCCGAACCAATTATATCTCATTAACGTTGATGTCGCTAGAACCCCCAGTAACTAGTTTGATTACCAGAAGTCCAATCGAATTCACCTAGTGAAACGTCCACCAACAGACAGCGTTCTCGTGCCAGGCGGTAGCACCTTGCAAGTACAAGGTGAGACTGCCCAGTTATAAGTTGATTTATAAACCCATTACCCATATGCTCAATGTATGGAATGTTTACCAACATTTGCCCTAAAAATCACCCAAATGTAGGTAAATATACCATACATGGAGCATATGGGTTACGGAATACTATGTTGTAGTCACCATAAACCCGAACGAGACAACCAAGGTATAAACCAACTTAGCTACATGTATCATAAATCAGCCATAGATCCCATTTTATCCCTATAATTTGGTGAAACTTGCCAAACAATATCCGATTCTCCCAGTGTACTGTGGATGGTTGCGAAATCCTGCACCAGTTGATAGATGGTTTATCCATGTTTATCCCATTATTTATAGGGTTTCAACCATCCAAGGTGCTACAGGATTGCATGACCATCCACAATAGGCTGGTTTGTGTTTTGGGACATTTTTTATTTTTCCACATTTTGGGAATAATACTACCATTTGACTGATATTTTTCAGAGGGGTTGAAATTCCCAAACAGTTGGGATATAGGGATAGGGATATTGTTGCAATTTATATTAACCCATATGAACTATGGTTATAGTTATTCCCATATGTAGGAATATTCTACAATATGAGGCCCCCAAGATAGCTAAGTTGGTTTATAACTCCAATAACTATGGTTTATGGTACTTATAACGAACTAGTTACTGGGGCAAATCTAAACCAACCAACATCACTGGGGGGCCTCACATTGTATGACTATACAGTTGCTGTAGTTATAAGCACCATAAACCATAGTGAAATTGGAGTTATGTGAACCCCAACTTAGCTATCCAACGGGGGCCTCACATTGTATGGAATTGGGATGATTCATTGAAATCATTGCGATGATCTCCACTTATAGTAGTTTTGTGTACCACTTGCCTCCCATATGTAGGAATATTCTATGGAATATCATAGAATTGAATGATGGGAAAATTTACAGGAAAGCCCTATATTTGATGGTAAAAACAATGGTTTCCTGTAGATTTTCCCTTAAACCAATCCAATGAGAATATCTATGGAATATCTAATAGCTATCCTTTGGCGTCACCGTGGAAGGTCTTCGATGTCTTTGCCGAAGAGCAGCGCCGCGGCAAATCGCCGGGACGTCGGGGCCCAGTGGTGGAGGTGGAGGTGGCAACGCAGTGGCAACAGGGGAGTCCCACCTGAAAAATGGTTAGTTACTGGTTATTAGGTACTCAACCTACTCAAAAATAAATGTTTCAATCATAGATATTTTTTTTGAAACATCTATTTGATGGTTTTTTATTCATGTACCACTAAAATTGTTATTAGGTATTCATTCAACCTACTCAAAAATCAATGATTCAATCATAGACCAATTCTGTGGGTTCTTGGTATGATCAATCCCACTGCTTGAGTGACTCGTAACTTTGGTTAACATAGGCCCCTTTTTTGGGGGAGTGGCATCCCATTCTCTAAATTCATGGCAAAAAAATGAGTTATGAATACAGTAAATCACCATGAAATCACCATTTAATCCCTTTACAATTCATGGCCCTTAACAATTATAAATTGGTTTTCAATGATTTATAACTTAGACAACCTGAGTTACAGGAGTTACACTTCCATTTATAACTGTTAATGGCAATAACTGTACCTTACTTGGTGAATCATCCCACTTAGTAAGTGGGTTATAACCCCAGTTATAAGTGGATGAACTCTATTACTTATCCCGTGTATAACTGGGATTATGAGTTATAACTCACTTTAACTCGCCGTGGGATGAGCCACCAAGTATGATTAGTGATTAGTGAACATAGATATGGAAAATCACCATGTTTAAAAAGTAAATGTATAGGTAGCATGTTCCAAAGCTATGTCAAAGTATCAGAGGCTAAATGCCAAACATCTAAAGACATGGATGGTTTGAAGATGGGGCGTGTCATGGAGTGTTTGAAGATTGGCATCCAATTCATGGCATTCCAATCCAAGGCATTTTTGTTGGGGAAAACGATGATAAAGCAGTGGGTTTAGGCGGTTTAGGTGCACCTTTATGAGACAAACCCTTGATTTGCCGAAGGACTTCTGATGTTCCCAATGGAAAAGCTACTACTTGGGGAATCTATAGGGATGTGTTTTTTTTGGTGGGGGGATGGTTTTTAAGCAAATAAAAGAAACCCAAGTGACAATGTTGGTCCTTGGCCATGCTGAAGATGTTGCCAAAAAAATCGGACAGAGATGGCATAAGGCCGGATGAACAGAAGCAAAGTTGAGTATTTCACAAGTTAAGATGATA
>Ga0126342_10020659_pt1 | contig 11056 bp, 11 predicted proteins | sample Cyp1metagenome_FD_92528 | JGI IMG/M metagenome (GOLD analysis project Ga0126342, IMG submission 92528) | Coral microbial communities from Lord Howe Island, Old Settlement Bay, Australia - Cyphastrea 1 metagenome | ecosystem: Host-associated > Invertebrates > Cnidaria > Coral ...
ATGAGGATGAGGATGAGGATGAGGACGAGGAGGAGGACGAGGAGGAGGACGAGGAGGAGGAGGAGGAGGATGAGGAGGATGATGATGATGAGGATGAGGACGAGGAGGAGGAGGAGGAGGATGAGGAGGAGGATGAGGATGATGATGATGATGATGAGGATGAGGATGAGGGCGAGGAGGAGGAGGAGGATGAGGAGGAGGATGAGGATGAGGATGATGATGATGATGATGATGATGAGGACGAGGAGGAGGAGGAGGAGGAGGAGGACGAGGAGGAGGATGAGGATGAGGATGAGGATGATGATGATGATGATGATGATGAGGATGAGGACGAGGAGGAGGATGAGGAGGAGGATGAGGATGAGGATGAGGATGAGGATGATGATGATGATGATGATGATAATGAGGATGAGGATGAGGACGAGGAGGAGGACGAGGAGGAGGAGGAGGATGAGGAGGATGATGATGATGATGAGGATGAGGACGAGGAGGAGGAGGAGGATGAGGAGGAGGATGAGGATGATGATGATGATGAGGATGAGGACGAGGAGGAGGAGGAGGATGAGGAGGAGGATGAGGATGAGGATGATGATGATGATGATGATGAGGATGAGGATGAGGATGAGGATGAGGAGGATGATGATGATGATGATGCCGACGCTCGTGTTGGGAGACATGATTTTCAACTGCGGGTGATCTCCCGGTGATTGTTCTATGTTTGATTGTTGGTTTCATTTCAGTATTGGCCGAGGGTTGTTTTCATTTGTTCAGTTCCTTGGCGGGTCGCCCTTGTACTCCCAGGTGTTTGCGTCGGCCTATCGATACAACCTGTTCCAACTGGTCGTGGTTTCTTTCCTCAAACTGCATCGCTGAGGTTTTGTTGGGGCCAAGGCATCACCAGAAGAAGAAAGTGCCGCAATGACACCCAGAGATGACGTGATGATCCCTGCTTTGCCTCCAGTCATGCCTGGAACGGGAACGAATCAAGCAGCGACCCAAAGGGACAGCGGATCATATGTTTAGTTTCGATGCGCCAACATAGCTGAAACAATGTGAAATAGTGTGAAATAGTTTGATCATGTGTGTGCATGTGTCTACATACATACACTGCTATCACATCTTCCTTAGTTTGTCTCTTTACGTTCCGACAGTATACGACTGTATTCCATAACATGCAAGATCATGCAACAGCGGTACAACTCAAATTGTGAAGACAAACAAATCACAGATTTTGTTTGTTTCTATAGTACGCCATATAGAATTACAATCGCATTTTGTCGGCAATTTTTTACCAACACCTGCATTGAACAAACAGAGTATGGGTGACTTGTCAAGCTTGTGAAGGGGAGTTCAGGTTGAGCAAAACCATGTGTTCCTTCACCGATCCTATCCGATCCTGAAGGGTGCAAACCAAATATTTTCCAAGTTTTAATAAACGATGGTTCGATGCAACTAAGTTGCGGGCGTTTCACCCCAAAGCGCCATTTGCTGAGGGAAAAACCTGCCGAGTCTTTCGTATTGATGGGATTTTGCCGCACTTGATGGGTGCATTCTTTATGACATCATGAGTCCACATGAAAACTTATCTAAGGTCTAGAGTGAAAACACTTTGCTATTGCTATTCAACTTGTTCTCGTAGCCCCTAGTAGGCTGTACATAGCGCAAGTGCACAACTAAACTCCTCTATGTTGCAAAGTTATTGTTTTTTTTTATCTTTTTGGACACAGCAGATGTGGGACAGCCATGGAAAGTTCATCATTTTCACATAGGATTGCGGCACTATTGATGTATTCCAGGAAGGAAAGCAGGTTCAATCAATTGCTGGATGAATAATACAGTCAACCAAAGATGTCGGACACGGGTACACCAATTTAAGATTTAGCAGAATCAATGATGTCTTTTTAGGTCAATTCACATAAGAATCAGCATGTTGCCGCAGCTTTCAGGCACTTACCCCACCTTTTCAGGGCTTGACATGGCTGATTCATCATATCAAGCTGCACGTTGCTTCTAATGTGAGCATCCTAATATCCCAATTTGGTCCAGATAACCAGCAACACTTGAGATTTACATGTAGGAATGAAGCTTGTACTCTCACTGTTGAAGACTTGAGAGCCTTGCTCTTTCAAGACACATGGATAAAACATGCAAACTGCGAGTCTTTGGACACAGCTACCCCAACTTGTGGGTTTCAAACAGCTCTCATGGGTTCCTTTCCCACGACTTGTTTCCACAAGGAGATTGGCGCAGGGCTGTGGAATGAGTCCAAGCCTGTTTCAATCATCTCATTGGATTTTAATGATTTAACCATATTGAACCCCTGGCTTTCCTGGAAACACCACAGTGTTCCCACATGAACCAAGTGCATGTTTTGGCCGTTTTCACTACACTGTCGAGGACGTAGTGGCAGAAGAAGGGTCAACAACAACCACGACTTTCGTCTCAACGGAGCCTTTGGTGGCAGAAACTGACAAGGCGAGGTGGGCCCTGGCGTATGATTGCAAAGGAATTACTTTCCATAGATCCGCAATCACAACATATCACAGCATATCACAACGCATCACAATGTATCACAACAACTCATTGTAGCCTTCCAAGCCATTCTAAGTGGCGGGTGACCGCACAGGGCGGGTGTTGGGGCTCGTAATGGCTCGTTTTTTTTTGCGAACACACCATTCTGAGCGGCAGGTTGTGCTGAGAGTTTGGATTTGGCCTTCACAAAAAGTTGGAGTTGTCCTCTTCAGCCTTTTGATTTCCAATGATTTCCATCTATCATTTGTTGGAGTCTTTTGGGCGTCTGGATATATCCAACTTGCCTTGACATGTTTGAGTCAATTCCCTGTTTTGGAAAGGAGCGCTTCGTTCATGAAGTGAAGTATCTTCAACTTGGACTCCAACCGTTGTGACTCCAACCCCTCAAAGGCTAACGTTGAATGTGAATGTCTTTCCTGCCTGCATCTTCCCATCACATCACCCTTCTGCAACAAGTTCGGCCGCCTCAATGACATCGCATTGAATTTGGGAAATGAGTCCCAATGAGTCTCTCTCTCTCTCTCAATTTGTCACATGATTTGGATGTTGAAAATGTTTGAACTGATGGCTATGTTCCGCTGAGTTCCTCTCTTTTTTGATCCATGTCTCTCGCACAAAGGATCCAAGCTAAGCTGGTGGGATGTCAGCGTCAGGTTCAGCAGCCAGAGGATGAGAGTGATGATGAGGATGAGTACGACAAGAGTTCTGAGGAGAGCTGTTGCAACAAAACTGGTCGTGACTGTCGCAATCTTTTTTATCCGCCTCAGGACCTTTGGCCTTTGTTGAAACTGCAGCGTCAGCTTGAGGTACGGATGGTAAGGGGCTGCAGTATTGGGTCCTATTTGAAACCCGTGCCACCTTGAAGACTGGTCCTATTTGATCTGCATTTGCCAAACTATTGGCGGAGGAACTGTTGTGCCTAGCCAGATTCTACAACATTTGCGGGTTGGAGCAAGGCTACAGCGACACTCCAGTGGTTCGTTCAGCCAAGGTTTGTTTGTGGTTTTATACCGTTGAAAGCAAGAAGCTAATCTTATTTATCGTGCTTTCTGCATTGTGGGCTAAGTTGTTGTAGTTGAATAGTTTAGGACACATTTGGATTCCGGACCCTGCTTTCTCCGCCGTTGAAGGCACTGTCAAAGCTAAAGCCAAGTCTCCAAGAACGTGGCTGGGCAAAAAATATTGTGAGGATGCTCTCCAAAGTGTTTGCCAAGTATTTGTTCACCCGAGAACAACGGTGGTTTGCAACAGTTTTAATATGTTTTAATGAATTAAATGAAACAATCAAACCTCGTGGTTGCGCCTCTTGGTTTATGTCGGGGGCCAGCTGACACCAAGGACATTTAGCAGTGTTGCTGCCCAGTGCTTAGTCTTTTTTAGCAACTCTTGACGAAGTGTTTCATCTTGAGGCCTCAGGGCTCTCTTTGTGGCCTCCCAACCAATAACAATGTGGTAAAAAAAACGTGTAAAAACTATTAAACAATCCCCCAACTGGGGTTTATGATTGGACCAGCGGTGTACCACTCTGATTACTCTGGTCTAACTTGTCCAACTCCGCTTAGGACTACGGGTGCCATGAATCCACTACATCGTGGGCATGCACAGCTTCTGCACCAGGCACTTGCCTATATGCAGAGATTGCAGTCGTGAGAAACTTGGAGGGATAGAAAGACAATGAAAATCCTAGCATTTCAGGCAGTTCAGACAACCAGGTGTGGTAGTTTAAGATGTGTCCCAACAGGAATTTGTGCACTTATGTGTACATGCAAAGGTTTAAAGGGTTGGCATTTTGGAATTACATCCTCCACACTGACTTGCGGGAATATCATGTTCACTGTATTGACTTTTGGCAGCAATCCATCTGTAGGATTATACAATGGAGTGGAACGTTCGGTGTTCCTGCCAAGAACATTCAGGATTGTCCAAATCGAACGCAAAAACCAGTGACCATTAGCTTACCAACAGCACTGCAATTACAATACCCAGATGCCCCATGCATGGAACCTTTGAAATTACATAAAGTTAGCAATACACCCAAAATTTATATGAGCCACTGCAAAAACTCCGGCAATAGGAAAGATGTAGTGCAAGGGACGGACATTGGTTTTCAGGAATTGTCCAAACATGCGGTAAGCGATGGGACCTTCCCAAATAGCGACACCCCATTTGAAGATTGTGTCATACCTTTGCACAAACATAATTTTCCTTGAAGGGATACCCCAGATTTGCCGTACGTTATTTTTGCGCAAACGTGTGGTAAGCGATGGGACCTTCCCAAATTTGTCAATGTCCTTTTAGTGAACCTTGAGTTTCCGAGATTGCGTAGGTAAAAAAAGGAGAGGCATTGAACGTACTTGCAGCCTTTTCAAGTTTCCATCAGAACTAGTCTTTTCTAAAGGAGGCTTCATGATGAACTACAGATAGTACCGAATTCACTTCGACTTCAGTCTCCGGGTACGCAGAGGCGGTCGATCGACTTCAGAGAGAAGGCTCTGGCTGATCCGGTGTGTGTGTGTGTCAGTCAAGAACATGGTGACCCAGTGTAAGCTTTGATACGGGCAAACTAGGCAAACTACCCTCCGGAATCAAACATGGCAACGGGAAATCCCCGTATCTAATGGAGATTTCAAATAGGTTTTAATGGGAAAACCATCTATACGTGGATTACTTTCCGTTGGAGTTGGATCCAGATCGAAACCTTGGAGTTGGACTCCGGCCCCTACGAGGCTTCGATGTGGTGGGTGCTTGGTTGTCACCATCCCACGATGGATATGTGCAGCCCAAGGCAGGGTTTCACATTCACCCACTGCCCACATGTCAGCCGTCATGTATAAGAAGAGTAGCTAGTTTGTGCTTCAATTCTCTGGAGATGCTTAAGTCAGGATGGGACATGTGCTCAAGACAAGACACAGCGAAACAGATTTCATCAGAACTGCAGGCACGGAAGATGAATACAATTGGCCAGAGTCTGAGCAGACGCTTGAAGAGCACAGACCTCACAATAGAGAAGAGTAGGGCCAGGATGGGCCAGGTGACATCTAATAGTCGTGAATCTATGTGAATCTATGTGAATCTATGTGAATCTATGTGAATCTATGTGAATCTATGTGACCATATGGGAACTTTGCCAGTTCTTGCCAGACTGATTCCCAACGAGGCTTTTCTGCTCAGTTTCGTTTGGAAGCTGCGCGTCGTGCTGTTTCAGAAGATTCGCTTTTGGCCGTCGGCAGCTGGGAGGCAGGGAAGCATGAGACTCAAGTCTTGAAATTACATCTGACCAGAACCAAGAAAGTTAATTCATTATTAATTACTGTAAAATACTGTCAATATACTGTATATAGAGAACATGTGGCAAAATCAATGAACATCTCATATCATGTCGTATCATGAATATCTTATTATATTATCATATCGTATCCCTGCAGGGGACTTAAAGATACTTTGCATATCCTCTTTGCAATTTCCTCTACAAAATCGCAACAGTTAAGCTTGGGAACATGGTGCATTTTAGGGCCCTCCTTTGTTTAGGGGTACCTACACAGTGTCAACGTTTGCAATTTTATAGAGGACCTTGGTGTCGATTCTATAGAGATTTCATGTTGAAAACAGGTTGACACTGAAAACTTGGAGCAAGAGCAACTGGAGTATTCAGGTCAGCTGTCAAAGAAAATTGACTTGGGGAATCTGATTTTATAGAAGGCCAACTCACCCCCCAACCAAAAAAAGGCTTTACGAGAGTGACTTGGTGTCAGCTATTCTATAGAAATTAATGCTCATAAATAAACAAGCTCAGTGTCACTTAATTCACAAGGGTTCGTTGCATTTTTTCCAAAACAACAGTGCAGTGTTCCGCCTTTTCGCATTGGTGAATCGCTGTGCAGGCCAAAAAACCTGGACGGTGGCCGGACTATCCCGAGGCAGATCTGTGAAGCAAGTGTAGCTTCGCCAACAGCTGCAGTGTTTGCAGCTTGACAGGTAGCGATGGCACTTCAACGGAAGCTGCGCAAAGTCGAAAAGGCCACAAAATCATGGACCACATGAGGATTGGACACATCGAACCCAAGAGTTACACTAGCTTTCATAGCTTTCCACTAGATTTCCCAAGTTTGAATATGGTCTTGTTTGTAGCGGGGGCGAAGTATAGCGAATCCATTAGTAGCAAATGAGCCCAACCCTTCAGGTGCGATATGCTGGCCCACGTCGCCAGGCATGGAAACTCACAAACGGCCTTAAGGCTGGAACGCTGTGGCAAAAGGGGCTTCAGGGCCATGGCGAGGTTTCCGAACCACGACTGTGAATATATTCATCACGTAAATCACATAAATCGTCCTCAAGGGTCCTGGTTTTCAATGGTTTTCATAGGATAGAGTATAGAAAATATAGAAAGTTGAATCATTGAATCTTTTGCTCAAAATCGGCGATCTGGAGTATTGCTCAAATACCGTTACCGATACATGAAGCGTGTTGGATAACGCAGAGGGAATGCGTTTGCCATGAACCTGTTCGGAGTCTTGTTCTGGGTATGTTTCGACCAAAGAGCTTCCATGGATCCCAAGCTGGTTTCGAGCTAGCTTGGATTCATGAAATGAATTTGTGTCCATTAGATCCCATCAGAATTATTCCTAAATTGATTTGATGTCTTGAGATGTCTTGAGTATCTGAGCACCCCCGGCACTTTTTTCCATTGCTCTGTTCTTTCCTTCATGAATTGTTCCTCTCCCTTCCCGTGTGTAGGAGATCCTTTGAACCACAGAACCCTACAGTTACTATAGCGATAATATATATATGTAAATGTAATGTAATGTAGTGTAGTGTAGTGTAATGTAATGTAATTTAATGTAATGTAATGTAATGTATGTATGTCTATGTAATATATATATATATACTGTATATTATAGTTGCATGATTTGTGTTGTTCCAGAAACTCCTGCCAGACTCTCCAACAACAAACTGGAAATGCCGTTGCAAGGTCAGGGATTCGCCCCGCCAGGTTTTCTATGCTTGTGGCACAGATCATGCACAGACCCAGGGCTTATATCGTGGATTTCTGACCGACAGGCCACTTCTGCCAGACCTGATGCGATGGGGCTGATTTGGGCATACCCTGGGCATATAGTATCAGATTCATCCAAGGAAGGTCAGTTAGAAAACTTCCGAGTTACGCATGATGGTCATGGTTAGCATTCACACCATCATGTCAACCACATCATGTCAACCCCATAATCAAATAGTTGGGAAGTAAAAGAGTCTGAGAGTGTGTGATTTTACGGGTGAAAACACTCTCGGGCGCGAAACCCTTTGTTTTATATAACAGGTATGGTGGCTTCAGGGGTCGCGAAGTATGGTGTGCGGGCCTCGATCTCGGAAAGTTGCCGACAAAAAGTGCACGATACTGTAGCAAGAGCTCGATTTCACAAAAAAGAGCGTAAGAGACTGCGGTGCGCAGACTATAGCGCCGGATTTGTGTGGTGAAGTCCGCGCTGCTGATGCTGCGCGAACGTTGGTCGATTTGTGCCAACACTCCTGCTATGCGGGTTTGCAACCGGGTGTGGCAAAGGGCATTGGCACGGGCTGCGTGCAGGAAAGAGTTAGTGATGTTGCCACTCTCCTGCTCTGCGGGATTGCAGCTGGAGGCTGCTAGGCACATTGTACCAGCTGCGCGAAGGTAGTTTCTGAGCACAATCCACCCTTGTGCAGTGCGGGATTGCGAGTTGCAGAAGCTTCAGAAGTTCAGAGCAGCAGTAGCCCAGATAAGAGGCTGCTCAGAGAAGAAGTAGCTGAGAGAAGAGGTGCCTCGCTCCTGACTCTTCCATCCATCCCTTCATTATTTATGTCTCATTTGTTCGTTCGTTCATTCATTCGTTCATTCATTCGTTCATTCATTCGTTCGTTCATTCATTCGTTCATTCATTCATTCATTCGTTCATTCGTCCATTCGTCCTTTCATTTATTCATTCATTCGTTCGTTCATTCATTCATTCGTTCATTCGTTCATTCATTCATTCGTTCTTTCGTTCATTCATTCATTCATTCTTTCATTTATTCATTCATTCGCTTGTCCATTCATTCATGTGTTGTTTCATTCATCCGTTTGTTCGTTCATTCGTTCTTTCATTTATTCGTTGTTTCTTTGGTACATTTACTCATTCATTCGTTCCTTCCTCCCTCCCTTCCTCCGGCCCTTCCTCCCTTTCTTCCTTCTTTCTTCATCGACTTGTCGATTCACCGATTCTTTGGTTCATTGAAATATTGTTGGTTCACTGAATCAATGGTTCCATGATTGAGTCATTGGTTCATTTGTTTATTGACTCGTTGGTTCATTGATTCGTCATTGACTCCCTGATTCACTGAATCATTGGCTCATTGGGTCTTGATTCGCTGATTTTTGGATTCATTGATTCCTTGTTTTGTTGTTTCATTGATTCATTGATGCATTGGTGCATTGATCCTTTGTTTCATTAGTTCATTGAATCTCTGATGCACTGGTTCGTTGACTCAATGGTGACCACTGACTATTGATTTTTGATTCGTTGGTTCATTGAAGGGTTGGTTCACTGAATTATTGACTCATTGTTTTGATGGTTCTTTGTTTGCTTCATGGATTCGATGCTTTTGTGCTGCATTGGTTCATTGATTCGCTGATGGGCTGATTCATCGACTCAATGATTGACTGATTCATTGTTTCATTGATTCAGTGGCTCGCGGATTCGATAATCTTCTGCTTCATTGATTCATTGATTCCTTGGTTTAGTGATTCATTGCTTCGATGATTCGGTGCTTCATTGATTCAGTGACTCAGTGTTTCACTGAACTGTTGATTCATCGGCTCATTAATTCATTGAATTGAATGCTTGATTCAGTGATTTGTTGTTTCATTGATTCATTGATTCATTGGTTTCTTGGTTCAGTGAAACATTGATTTCTTGGTTCAATGATTCATTGATTCTTTGACTCACTGAACCATTGACTCCTCGATTCATTGATTCATTGTCTCCTTGTTTCATTGGTTCAATGGTTCGTAAATTCGTAAAGTCGTGACTTCAGGGACTCATTGGTTCAGTGTTTCGATGACTCATTGACTAATTGATTTAGTGATTCAGTGTTCATACATTCATTGGTTCATGATTCATTGTTTCGTTGGTTCGTATAGTCACTCGTGCATTGATTCTTTCATGTCATGTCATTGGCATCTCAACAACCAAGTGCTCATTCGTTGATGCACCTCACAACCTCAACATTTCATTGTTTCTGCATTTTACAGACATTCCTCTACGCCAGCGATTTCTTAAAACCATTTTATTTGTTGTTTTTTGCCCCGGCGCGGGCCGGGCACTACCTGGTATAGCGTTACGCATGCAATCTTCAGGGGCATTTGTCAACATCATTTGTGACTACAGTTTTTTTTTGGTTTTATATACATGTTTTACAAACTACCATGTTCTTCTACAGCACACACATGGATATTGTCTGAGTGGAGGGTCAATACCTTTGGATGTGCAGATGTGTACTTTGGATTTTCGAACTTTCACCAGTTTGCCAGGGGATTTGGCGTGGTGATTGTTCCGCGGGAGGGAGAGCAAGCGAACAGTGAAGAACGCGAAAAGCATCCCAGCAGCAACTATAAAATCCCAGCAAGGGGCTGGGCAAGTTAAGCCAGTGATTCAGCATTTGGACTTGCAGATCGCGGGATCGTTGCTCAACTGGAAGTGCCCTGAGGAGCGTGTTTGTGGCAAGCAGCATTGACGGGGAGGTGCCGGTGTGCTGCAGCTATGGGTGAGCCGTGTTGTGGATTTTGTGTTCTGAATAGATTCATACCTCACAGGGCATGGTCCATCCTTGGATCTTGTTATGGGATATGTGTCAGCGGCCGACAGGGGGCTGGCTACAACTCCACGATGATCCGCTCAGCGCTGCAAGTCAAAAGGACCAGTGTGGTCACCAGGACGTTGCCGCTTGAGGCTGGAATCGTTTTTTTCCCACTTCCTGAACTGGAGGATTTGTTTTGATTGCATTTAAGTGTTCAAGTTCAAGCCTTCAGTCAAATTTTGTGAGATGCAATCTTCGCATTGACATGCGAAGAGTTGGTTCTCCCCACAAAACTGCCGCGTTGGGGACCTCGCACAAAACTGTTTGCACCCTGACGTTTTTTGCACTGTCAGACTTTGCCTTCACAAATTCTGATTTTTGGAAATGACTTTTACAGGTGAATGTGAGGAGATGTCAGGAGAACAGTTTTCGGGTTCAGTATGGTGCATTGCAGGGTGCAACTGATACATTATAATACATTATTATAATACATTATTATAATACATTATTATAATACATTATTATTATGTGATTAAATATATAAATATATAAATATGTAAATATATAATATATATATATATATATATAATATATATAATATATATAATATATATATAATATATAGAATATATATAATATATATAATATGTATTATATATATAATATATATAATACATATAATATATTTAATTTAAATAATATATATAATATCTATATA
>Ga0126342_10020660_pt1 | contig 11055 bp, 9 predicted proteins | sample Cyp1metagenome_FD_92528 | JGI IMG/M metagenome (GOLD analysis project Ga0126342, IMG submission 92528) | Coral microbial communities from Lord Howe Island, Old Settlement Bay, Australia - Cyphastrea 1 metagenome | ecosystem: Host-associated > Invertebrates > Cnidaria > Coral ...
AGAGAGAGAGAGAGAGACAGAGAGACAGAGAGAGAGAGAGAGAGACAGAGAGAGAGAGAGAGACAGAGAGACAGAGAGACAGAGAGAGAGACAGAGAGACAGAGAGACAGAGAGACAGACAGAGAGAGAGACAGAGAGACAGAGAGACAGAGAGACAGAGAGAGAGACAGAGAGACAGAGAGAGAGAGAGAGAGAGAGAGACAGAGAGACAGAGAGACAGAGAGACAGAGAGAGAGAGACAGACTTAGCAAGAAAACCACGGAGTGAATGAGAAGTCAACAGAGGAAGTTCATGGAAGTTCTAATGTGACAAATTCATACAAATGGTGGACACCTCAAGCACCGTCTGCATCGAAAGCCTGCCTGCTTCACCAAATTGCGATCAGTCGATGAGGAGCAAGGCCTGATCAAATTTCTGATTGCTTATTTTTGGGCCATGTTAATGGTGCTAGTTTCGTTGTCTTAGCTTGAATTCGTAGAATCTGGAAGACGGAGACTGCAAATGCTCTGGCAAACACAGCCAGAGGCCGAGAAATTTGCTCATCAGGGAATTGTGGATCCACCCAGTGCCATATCCCGAACCCAGATCCCGTTTTTTCACTGGGACTGCCCGGCTCCAAAGTGGTTGGCTTTGACCTGAAATTGAAGTCATCATCGGTGCTGTTGATGCACATTTGCAGGGTGTGGTGTTCTTTGAATCTCCTTGAAATATATTTGCTTAGTCCAATCATGTCCAATCATTCTAGGCAATGCGGAAATTCCATGGAATTCAATGGAATTCAATGATACAATTTTCAAGCACCTCCTACATTTGGGTTGATCCATGGTTGATCCACTGGGATCTCTCCATGCCTTCGTCGACGTCCCGAGCTGCCGGAAACGCTTTCCGGGGTGGCGCTGGCCTATGGAATGGGATTAGTGACCATGCCATGGGTACAACTTTGAAGTTGCACAGGTAAATATAGGATATGTGTGTACATACATGATATATAATGATATATATATAGTATATACTGTCATAGAATATGTCGAGCCTGTGCAAAGCTGGCTCTTGGAATGACAGGAACTGTGCACAATATATCATCATAATATACGTACATATACGTACTGTATAATCGTAATACGTGGTAATTATAATACGTCCATCATGTAACATGCTAATATGTTGTGAGAAATTCTGAGACCGAAATTCCTAATGCTTACCTATTCCCCGAAACCTCTATTTTCCACTCCTACTACGACAGGACGGACTTGGCTTCTTTGGAAAGTGAACATGTCGAAGGGATATGAAGGGATAGGATCTGCAGCACCTGCGGAGAAGTCAAACTGCTGATGCAAGCATATCCCAGCCAACCCAGAAAGCAAAGTGACTTGTACAAAGTCTTCTTGCCACATCTAAACTTTACTAAACTATAGCAAAAAAAACAACATTCAGAATTATTCAATATTATTCAAAATATATTATTACTATATTATGTAATAATCTAATATATATATATATATATATAAATATCTTATATAATATATTAATATATATATATATATATTAATATATTATATAATAATATAATATATAATATAATATATTTTATAATATCGTTTATAATATATTGATATAGTAATATATATTTATTAAACATCATATTATCATATATCATATATATATCAATATATTATGTAATCATATAATCATATATTATATTATATAATCATATAATATATTATATAACCATATACTATATTTTATAATATCTTATATAATATATTAATATATATATATATACATATGTTAAATATTATATTATATTATATTATTAATTACTATTATAATATGTATATATATATAATATATATCTATAATATAAATACATATATTCATCATCTGCAATTTCTCCCCATGTTCACCAATTGGACGCCCGGAGCCTGCGCAGACGGCACAGTGACATCGTAGCCCCAATCCACTGCCTTGGACGAAGCACTGACAGATGTTCAGCTACACCATGTCCAAAGGTTGAAAGATGTTGAAAGGATTTGAAAGGTATTACTGTATTACGCCCATTTTTTTAGCTATCTGAAGTCTAAAGTCCAGATTCCCTTTCTTGTGTTCATCGATGTTCATCGTTTATATCGTTTCATGTTGCAAATCTATCGAATTTACATGAATTTACGGTGGTAACTCTGAGCATCTCTGAGCCCGACATGGATCCGAAAAGAGAATCGTTGAGACCTCTGAGTACCCCACAGACATGAACGGTGTGCTCATCCGTGAACGAGGGTTTCGGGATGAGGCACTGGAGGCAGATATGCTCTCAGCCTCGAAACAAAGGGTGGGGATGGATAGGTGATGCTAGGCTAGTGCCAGCACCTTTTGGTAACATATCTAACTTATGTAACAACAATGTGACATTGGAATGCATTAAACGATATTAAATGTATCATTCAAATACAAAAAGTATTGACTTCACTTTTCTTCTGTTTGATGGGAAACGGGAGCACTGATCCCAACATTTGGAACCGAGGCTGTTGGTTTCGCAGGACTGGGACTCTGGCATCACTGGGTGGATCATCTGGATCTGATCCACCTCGACTTCGACTTCCCTGAGGAGTGGTATGGATATCGCGGGCGGCGCCATGGGTTCAAACTATTTGAACATTGGATTCCCCGGAATGGCGAAATTATCTAAATGGATCTAGATGGGATGGCAAACTACAGAAACAACTGATATTCGTGGACTTTCGGGTTCTGAACTGCTGACACATTCTGACTCATACCACACGGTACCCATATCGAAGCAGATGTGTCTATGCTGTGACGGAAGCCTCTGCTTCTGGGTCTTGCCCGTCAGATGTCCTGACTGGCAAACGAGAGGCAATTGCACCGCAACTGACTGGCAACCAGGAACAATATAAATCCCTATTAGATATTATTAGATCCTATTAGTAGATTGATGACCATTCCCTAAAAATAAATGTGGGTCTATCATTGTGGTCTATCAGTATATCAGCCAACTATTGACCATGGCAATAAAAACAAGGGAGCTCCTGCTGATTGGAACCGCTGACTCCGGAGAGGCGTCCTGGTCACTTTGCTGCATGGAGATGGTAACTTCATCTCTGAGATTTCGAGATCATGCCCTTCTCATTTTTGATGTGATATGTTTAGATCACATATTCCAACTTGACGCCAAGGGGTGAGGAAGGAAAGCTAGCAGAGAGGGTGCAATGAGGAACACCGGGATGAAGATGATGAGATTGCATCCCTGAATGGCAACAACGAAGATATGCTACTCAAGCTGCCGCGGTGACTACTAGTATGATGGTGGCAGTGGCGGTGGTGTTGACGATGCCGATGTCGATGCCGTTGCTGATGCCGATGCCGTTGCTGATGCCGTTGCTGATGCCGTTGCTGATGCCGTTGCTGATGCCGATGATGCCGATGATGCCGATGATGCCGATGATGCTGCTGCTGCTGCTGCTGCTGCTGAGGATGATTATGATGATGATGATGATGATGATGAGGAGGAGGAGGAGGACGACGAAGATGATGACGATTACGACAATGCGGAGGATGCTGATGGTGACGATGGCCCGGGGGGGATTAAGCCAAAAAACTGCTTCCAAGGCAGCCCAACGGAGAGGGGTCAGGGGGTAGTACGTAATTTGCAATTCAAGCCCCTGTCAATACCTTGCTAAAGCAAGAGGAACTTCAGGTGGCAGAAGCTAGCTTTCGTGACATAGTCAACCACTCAAAATCATTGAAGTCCGTTTCACTCCATGGTGGCATCCAGTGGCACAAGTCACAAGGCCAACCTTGAACTTGACTTTCCTGTCTTCTACCTTGGTGCATCCGTCACTTCGTGTGCAAACCACCGGTCAACCTGAACTGTGGCTCTCGCCCAACTAGTCTGTTGTCGATCTCGCACGGATTTCCAAGGGATCCCTCTGCGGGGAACCACTGCCTGCAGGACACAAACTGAGCCAGGAAGTCCGAACAAAGCCAACTAAGAACTAAGAACATGGTCAACATTGATCAACAAATATCAATATGTAGCGATCCCGGCAATCCCGCCTCCGCCTCATCAGAAATTGGTGAGATGTTGTCAAATTCAATGAGGCTGGCAGGGCGGAAGCTTACCGTCCTGCTGTCTGGGGCTTCGCAGCTCTGAGCCCCAAGGAGGGCCTTGGAGCAGTGACAGTCCCAATATGATAAACTTCGTGACGTAGTGGTGACATGTGGTCCAGTGGTACTGATGACCTCACAAACCCACAATCAAGATGGACACTTCTAATCACTTCTAAGCCAAATTGATGTTCTACTTCAAATTTTGAACAGACCAAATTATGTTAATATGGAATTGGTGCTGCATACAGCTGTTGTTGGCGCCATCGAATCATATCGAATCCAAATTCTGTCAAAGACTTTTGCCATGTCCTTCTGTTTCTGGGCTCTGCACCGAATTGGTAGCGTCCTACGTTGCAAGCAATCTTGCAATCTTGAAAGGGGCAAGGAGAGGCTCCCATTTTTTGGAGCTCTGACATGCTCTGACTAATTATATAAGTTGCAGCATGTTGCAGCCTGACATTTCGATGAAGCCTCAAAGAAAATCTTTGTGAACCAGCCTCGAAGTTCACTGCACGATCTCCAAGCATTTCGTCCTCCTGAGACATCGACTTGTTTTTCATTGTTTTTCCATACTCCATTCTGCCGTCAATCCAACTCTGCCGCAGCACTTGTGTTATCTTCGCACGCAAGCAAACTTAACTTGCTTTAAATCAAATTTGGATAAGCCATGGAATCCACAGGCATTGGATTTATAATGGATTTATCATTATTTATCCATATCCAACTGGATCAATTATTTCATAAGATAAATATTGGACAGGAATGATCAGGTTGTCTCTTTCGCAAAGCCAGTAGCAGGTCCTTGACAAAGGGAGTTGCTATTCGATCTCTGCTGGACCTTGCATCTTTGGCTGCAGGAATGGCCTGCGTCGATGGAAGGAGAGGCACAACTGGCACCATTGAACCATAATTGAGCCATTGACACAAATGTTTACAATGTCAATCAATGTCACTTTGGGATTTGTATCCAGAAAGTTGTCTTCGGTTGTCTGCTTCGTTTTGTCAAACCATATCCAATCTGGACCTGTTGTGCCCTGTCAAGTGCTGTCTCTGGCATCATCTGCAGTGCCCAGCTCCACCTCGACGTCTGCCGTTGGCAGAACACGGACGGATTTCTGGAAGCCGGCAAAGGTCTCCTGATGCGAAACTCTGGACAGATCGAGACCCCGAGAGGTCGTCATCCGCACCAAGAGGTGGACATATGTGGACATCATTTTTTTTCTCGCCAGTGCTCACGATCGATATATAGTAATACAAATTAATACAATATAACACTAGATAAAGTCTATTGATGAACTGCTCCCACAACAATTCGCCACCAAGGGTGTCCAACACCACGGTAGAATCCCACTGCATAGGTGTTGGGTGCTCAAAGAGTCTGTGTCCTCTAAAACAATCCAGCAAATCTGTAGATATCTGTAGATATGGTCATCCAGCTGGCATTTGTCTTCTGTTTAAAACATTGCTTTTGCAGTGGTGCCCATCCCGGCCAGAAGCAATCCTCGATCAGCTCGTTGCTCACATGCGGTGTCGGCACCCTGGGATCATGGCGTCAGGATGTTTGTTGGCCGCGGGAGGGGCTGGGAAATTGGCTTCAAGACCCCTCTGCAAACATCCGAAATCTGACCAATCACTTGTTGGAATACATGCTGCTTGTAGTACAAGACCATACAGAGTCCATGAAGTCATGTTGTCAGCAGCATCAAGATGCATCAATGCCATATCGGGCAAACTGTGGCAAGCACTTTGGACTAACAAGAAGAATGATCAAAACGATGGGTTTGTCATGGTTCCCTAAATCCACTGGTGAATCAAACACATTTCGGATGAAACTATATAGCACATCTTGGGGATGCTCCATTTATGAGACACACCCATATGTCCTTGCGCCCGTATGCGGTATGGGATTGGGACTACTACTACACCAGCTACCCTTGCCCTGTGCCTGTCACGACTCGATCGAAGACTGTTCTTGGAATCATGGACTTCAAACTCCTGAGACCAAGCTGAAATTTCAAACACATGCAACATGCAAAAGGAACATATCCAATATATATATATATATATGAATTACAATATGGATTATCATCGTATATCGTACTATATTATGGTAGATTGGTAGATGTTACAAGGGTCACGTGCTTTGTTAAGCTCGAGAGATCTCGAGAGTATAGTTTACAAGTACCAGTATGGCAAGGTTTCAAAGTTATCAGTGAACCCATGTCTCTAGCCGCGCAGTCGTGTGCGGCAGCGAGTGAGCACATTGATTGTGGTTCTCCTGAACTAGTCCAAAAGCATTGATGGCCACTTTTCCATCCTGGACAGACATTCTGGCAGCAGTAGCACTCTATTAGACTCTATGGGTGGTAGACTGATTGACTCCATCAGGCCAAGTGATGCAGTATGATGCAGTACAAATCCATATACACAGCATAGACAGGCATACTCAGAAAAGTGCACTCTTGATTGGGGATGATTGCAGGAACAGTCCAGAATCATTTTACACCTCAGAACTTCCGCCTACATTGACTGGTTCCAACATATTGTCAAGCAGCCTGGATACCTTGGATTGGGTGAATCCGCAGTTCTCCTTCTGTTTCAGACATGAAGACCTACAACCTCCTAAGTTCAACCTCAACAAATCCCAACGAGACCTCTTGAAATTCTCGAGCCGACGCATAGGGAGTTGGGAGTCTGTCGTGCACAGATCGAGAACCAACCTGGCCAAGCGATGATGTGCAGGCAGCAGTCGCTACAGTTTCCTGGAAACAAGACCATACAAGATCATACAAGACCTTATCTGGCAAGATGTGGCAAACATGGTTTTCAAATTCATCACAACTTGTCGCAAAGCCTTCAGGACACACCTAATTGACCAGAGACCTGCATGATGACACGTCCAGAGAACAGATACACAGTAAATACCCACGGATCCCGCATGCGTTTTACGCCTCCGCACCAAACGGGTGCAGTCCAGTGATTGGTGGCACCTCGGGCATGACGGTGTTCCAACAGGAAGTGTTATATTTTTGCTTTTCACAACCTTTAGTAGGCGGAAGTTCCTCAGCCCCAAATGCTGGTGGGTATTGGCATCTGACTGGTTCGAATTCACTCGACCCATCTGTATCCATCCATTTCAGAGAGGGCGACTATTGGGGCCCTTTTAGTATTGCCGAACAAGTTGGCCTAATTGAAAACGAAGACTTACTTGCACATGGAAAGCTGTTGGAGGTTCAAATTTGAGAAGATTGAGACTTGTAAGATTTGCAGATTCAAAGGTTTCAGCAAGCTTCAGGTGAAACAGAAACGATTCGGAAACTTGATTAACAACAACAGTAATTCCCGTTCAAGGAGACTTAGTTCGACCATGTTCGACCCCATCTTTACTTCGTGAAGTAAAACTTAAGGTAGCCCCACAGTGACCCATCATTAGATTCTTAATGCATACTTTACTATAAAGTACATCTAAGTACTAGTCTAATACCGATCAATATATGAAGGATCATCCCACAAATCCCCAAGTGGCTTGAGAGAATTTTACAGGCGAACAAGAGGACTTGACAGGAAAATCATGGAAAATCATGGAAAGTCAATGTTTTCCCGTCTATTTTCCTGGAATCACCTCAATCAGAAGCACCAAGAAATCACTCTGATTGACTCAGAAACACTGTCCTAAGCCTTCATGCTGCTGATGCCCCTGAGTGATAGACAAGCCCAGGTAGCACCTGCAAGAGGAGAAGCATGGAAAGGAGAGGAACCAACCTTTCTGTGTGAAGAATGCTCACATTGAGAGCATGAAGAATCTACTGATCTCTGTATTATCTCCGTATTATTGATTCTCATTGTGTCTCTATGACGTAAAAAAAAGTCCTGTCCATGGAACCAGTGTTTCTGGGATTCCCTCAGGCTCGGACAGAGGTCACCGTGTCGCTAAATTGAACCTCGCGGTCATCAGCCACGTCCTCCTCGTCGGTTTTGGTACCATCATAGTCATCATGTCAAAACTATCACTAGGGTTTCTCATAAACTCCAAAAAAAAAACCTGATGTTTCTCACTGCGATCTCAATGCATCAAAACTATCACACTTTCATCTTCTCCCAAAACTCCAAAGTGCGACTTGTGCTGGTCACCACTTTACCCCTGAAACGTCAGTCCCTCCCGTTGTAGAGGAGACCATCTGTCGCAAACAGTTCATCGGCCCATCTCCTTCACGAAAGGTGTGGGAATCCGATCCCTTGAAGGCCGACGCTCTCCAAAGGTTGGAACAGCCTGGCTTCAGATTGCCAAAACAAAACGATTATCCGTGAAAAACACCAACCAAGAAAAATTGGAGTCAAACTTGAGAAATCAAACACACACACACATACATACATACATACATACATACATATGTATATATATACATATATATACATATATATACATACATATATATATATATAATTATATAGATAGCACATAGCAATATAATATATATATATATTATATAATAATATATATATATATATTATATATATAATTATATATATATTATGAGAGAGAGTATACTGTACTGTATGAACCATTATGAACCCATAGATTTCCATACAGTAGATATCTCAAAAAACTGGGTGGTGTCCAGCATGAGAGCCATGAAGTCATGTGCAGCGATGGTGCCTCTCCATGCAGTGTAGATGGTGGTAACTTCACTGCTAATAAACACGCAACCACATGTCTTCTCACCCGGTGAGGGAACACTGCACCAAGAGTCTGTTGCCTAGACAGTATCCGATGGAGACTGCCAACAGCAAGTGACATCTTGAGACGATACTTGCGATAGTTCATGCTACCCCTCACCTTGATGTCTGCAGCGTTGGAGATGCGGACATGCTTGCCCTCTTTAATTTCGGGTTCCTGTGGAGGTAAGGTTCGGAGAAAAAAAACGCAGCTGGGCCGCCGGGGATACAATGGGAATATCATGGTGATATGATCCGCACCCAAGGCGGCGAGGCGTTTTTTGTTGGCATGCATGATTCAGAAACAATTGCAATAACTATTATTACACTTTAGTTTGCTGGGGCATTTTCGCTTTGGAATCATGTTTCTTTTCCCGTTTCTGAAAAGGTCTTAAAATGGGTTCAATTGCCAAACTCCGGCTCAACGTGGTCCAACATGGCACATAGGCCCAACATGGGCCCAACGTATGCCCAACGTGGCTCAACATGGGCCCAACACGGCCAAAGATAGAGCAACTTGCTCCCAACATGCACCCTATACAGGCCGAGCATAGAACATATGGTTTTATTTCTTGGGAGCCAACACCCTGGTGCAGGCAGTTGTTGTCGCGAAGCGACCAGAATTATACAATATACAAACCTTACAAACCACCCTTCTAGGGAAATACTCGAAAAATCCATTTAGTAACAAACGAATGGTAAGTAAGAGAAAAACACAATGAACAGTCAATGGCGTTTAATAAACACCGATAGTGCCCGGCACGCGCTGGGGTGAAAAAGGGACATGACTATAGGAACAGGATTGCTTATAGGAATTGCTGGTGAACTGGAAAGCGATGAGATGAAACTTGCAACGAAGGAAACATGCGATGAATTGAAACGAACTGCCATGAATGAATGAAATGAATGAAATGAATGGAATGAATGGAATGAATGGAATGAATGGACTGAATGGAATGAATGAAATGAATGAAATGAACGAAATGAATGAAATGAATGAAATGAATGACATGACAAAAATGAAAAGACTGAAAGAAAGAACGCAAGAAAGAAAGAAGGAATGCAGGAATGGAATTAAGTTGAATGAATGGACTGGAACGGATAGAATGGAATGAAATGGGATGGACTGGAATGGACTGGACTGGAATGAATGACTTGAATGGAATGGAATCGAATGGAATGGAACGCAACGGAACGGAATGGAACGGAGGGAATGAATGGAATGAAAGAATGGAATGGACTGGAATGGACCGGAAGGGACTGGAATGGAATGAAAGAATGGAATGGACTGGAATGGACCGGAAGGGACTGGAATGGAATGAAAGAATGGAATGGACTGGAATGGATTGGAAGGGACTGGAATGAATGACTGGGGTGGACTGGACTGGACTGGAGTGGACTGGACTGGAATGGAATGATTGAATGAAAGCCGCATAGCAGGAACGTTTTACCAAATCAGCCAGTGCTGATCTCATCTTCCAAAAGTGCTCGCCGCCCGTCATTTTTTTGAACATTTTGAAGTGCAATTCGAGCTCTTGCTACAGTCCTGCGCGCTTTTTCAACAACTTTCACAGATCGATGCCCGCAACCGCGGAAACAGAGACCCTACTTCGGCGACCCCAGGAGCCACTTTACCCGAAAAACACAGGGTTTCGCGCGCGTGAATGTTTTCACCCGTGAATTCATATGCTTCCGACTTCCGAACTGTTACACGTCCCAAGCAGTTGACATGATGATGTGGTTGACATCATGAGACGTGAACATGATGACAAGACTGCCCCTGGACATTCGGCCGTAACTCGGAAGTTTTCGAACCAAACTTCCATTGATAAATATGTAATCAAATGAAGTTTCGTAGAGAAAATCCGAGTTACGGAAAGTGAACGTTCTCACTAACCAAAGACCATTGTGTCCAGTTGGCATGTGCCTTAAAAAGAGATCATTATCTCACACTCTCACGAGCCCAAAGATCATTGTGTCCAGTTGGCACCTGCGTTCAGAGATCATGAACTCACTTTCTCATTAGCCCAAAGATCATTGTGTCCAGTTGGCACCTGCGTTAAGAGATCATTAACACACATTCTCACTAGCCCAAAGATCATTGTGTCCAGTGGGCACCTGCGTTAAGAGATCATGAAGTCACATTCTCACTAGCCCAAAGATCATTGTGTCCAGTGCGCGCCTGCGTTAAGAGATCATGAAGTCACATTCTCACGA